>ENA-OWPA01000327-OWPA01000327.1-bioreactor-metagenome-genome-assembly--contig:-NODE-327-length-73088-cov-11.979839_pt1 | contig 73088 bp, 61 predicted proteins | sample MGYA00238139_ERZ651803 | MGnify/ENA primary metagenome ERZ651803 (study PRJEB26909, sample SAMN07631231) | bioreactor metagenome | isolation source: Switchgrass digestor | place: USA: Dartmouth...
AACTTAAATATAACACAAAAGAGAGCATTTCCGTTTTTATTTATTTAATTTTGTAACACATGTATTGTAAACCTACAAAATAAAAAAATAAAGCACGCAAAAGCCTTACGAAAACAGGCTTTCCATGCTATCCTGACAAGCAGCAACAATATATTGTGTTAATTAAAAAAATCGAACAAAATGTGTCAATATATAGTCAATAAAAAAGACATAGGAAATTATTCCTATGTCTAAAATTTTCTTAACTAATTTCCGTTTTATTTATACTTATACAGTTACTTTTATATCCTTTTATCCTTTTAATATATACTTGACTGATATTCTGCTTAAGTCCTGTTTTTTCGTTGCTGCCTTCTTCCCATCCAAATAAGCATTACAGTGGAAGTAAAAAGCACTATTCCGGACAATAGCTGGGAAATTGCCAAATCAGTCCCCCACAAAAACAGCTGATCACATCTAAGCCCTTCTATCCACAAGCGTCCCAGACTATATCCTGCAAAATACAGTAGGGCTATCTGGCCATCAAATCTTTTGCGCTTAGTATAAAGTATCAGGAAAATAAGCAGGCAAAAATTCCAGACCGACTCATACAAAAAAGTGGGATGAACCTGTATATATTCCACGCCGTCAATCAATACCAGATTATTTCGTATCTGAAGGATTTTCTGCAAAGCTTCCTGGCGTCCAGCATAGATTTGCTTGAGGCCTTCGACCGATACCCGTTCAGAAAAAACATAATCTACACTTCTTCTGTCCAACTGCATCGCAAATAAGGAGTTTGTATATTTGCCGAAGGCTTCCCGGTTGAAGAAATTACCCCAGCGGCCTATAATCTGACCGGTCACCAGGCCGATACAGGCGGTATCCGCCAGCAGCCAGAATGAATATTTTTTAATCCTGCAATATATAATTGCCGTCAGTACTGCGGCAATTATCCCTCCGAATATGGCAAGGCCGCCTGTTCTAATATTAAGGATGCTTAATGGCTCATCCTTGAACTTATCCCATTCAAAGATCACATAATAAATTCTGGCTCCTATAACCGAAAAGACTATCGCATATAAAGCAAAATCAAGATAAAGCTCCTTACTTTGCCCCGTTCTTTTTGCCATCCATTCGGTTATAAAATACCCCAGAAGCATCCCGATGGCAATTACCAGACCATACAAGGCTATCGGGTAACCAAAAAGCTCAAAGGAAACAGGCACATTCTTCAGCTCTATGCCTAAATTGGGGAAATTTATATTTGTACTAATCGAAAGCAAATTTCATCACCACTTCCTGCAACGAACCAGAACCTTTAGCTGCAAATATACTATTAAACCTTATATTAACTATTTATATCCTATACATTGAAACGGAAAAGTACAACATCTCCATCCTGAATTACATAGTCCTTGCCCTCAGATCTTACCAGCCCCTTTTCCTTGGCTGCATTAAAGCTGCCACATTCAACCAGTTGATCGTAGCTTACTACCTCTGCCCGTATAAAGCCACGCTCGAAATCGGAATGAATTTTTCCTGCAGCCTGTGGTGCCTTGGTGCCAACCTTAATGGTCCACGCCCTTGTTTCCTTCGGTCCGGCTGTAAGATAGCTCATCAAGCCCAATAGGCGATAGCTGGCCTTAATCAGCTTTTCAAGACCAGACTCAGCCAGCCCCAGCTCCTCCAAAAACATCTTCTTCTCATCATCGTCCAGTTCGGCTATTTCCTGCTCAATCTGGGCACAGATAACAAAAACCTCCGAATTTTCCTGCTTGGCTAACTCACGGACCTTCCTGACATACTCATTATCGGCACCATCATTTGCAATATCAGTATCCTTGACATTCGCTGCATAAATAACCGGCTTGGCAGTCAAAAGATTATAGCTTGCAAAAAAGCTTTGCTCCTCCTCATCTTCCGTAACAAAGGTCTTTGCCTGCTTTCCCTCTTCAAGATGAGCCGTAAGCCGCATCAGCATATCCAGCTCCTTGGCCTGATCCTTATCGTTCTTGGCTCCCCTTGCTACTTTGGCTATCCTGCGCTCCAGTATCTCCAGATCAGAAAATGTCAGCTCAAGATTTATAGTTTCTATGTCCCTGAGAGGGTCAACCGAGCCATCCACATGTATTATATTTGAATCCTCAAAGCAACGGACCACATGAACAATTGCGTCCACCTCACGGATATGGGATAAAAACTGATTTCCCAGTCCTTCTCCCTTAGAGGCTCCTTTAACTAGTCCGGCTATGTCAACAAATTCTATTACAGCCGGTGTTATCTTCTCCGACTGATATAAATCCGCCAGCACCTTCAGCCTTTTATCCGGAACAGGTACTATTCCCACATTAGGCTCTATCGTGCAGAAGGGATAATTAGCGGACTGTGCACCTGCCTTTGTTAATGCATTAAAAAGCGTACTCTTGCCGACATTCGGCAAACCTACTATACCTAATTTCATCTGTGTCTTCCTTCCTATAGTAATATATCATATATCAACAAATCATCTTATTGTGTCAAATTTTAAATACTGTTTTTATTATCTATTTCTACGATTATACTTCGGCTAATCCCTGCTTTCCACTACCAGCAGTATGCCCTCCATAAATGATACCTTTGCGTTAGGCTCCTCTATCTCATTGCTGACACCAAGGCTGCTTCCGATTACCAGTTCAGCATTAACAAGAGGATACTTAAAGCCGGTCAGGGTTATACCGCCTACCCTGTCTGTAAAGGGCAGCAGGGAAACATATTTACCGTATTGCTCTTCCTTTTTTATATAAAAGCTTTTGTCCCTTAAATATATTTTGTTATTATTATCGATTATGCATGCATCAATTCCGGCATGCATGGGCTGCAATAGCAGATGGATATTGGCCAGCATATGATCAGCCCTGCTTCCTGTCGCCCCGCATATGACAATTTTGTCAGGCTTATGGGATATAGCCAACTCCAGGGCAATCTGGGTATCCGTCTTATCCTTCTGTACCGGATAGCTTATTACCGGAATCTTCAAAGCTTTATATTTATCAAGCAATTCCAGGCTTACAGAATCAAAGTCCCCCAAAATAAAATCCGGCACCAGCTTAAGCTGATCCACAGTGCTCAGGCCTCTGTCAGCCGCTATTATAACAGAAAATCGTTCCTTCTTTAGCAGATAAGAAATTGCCTCAATGCAGGACTTCCCTCCGGAAACTATCAGCACACTTTTTATTTCAGCCACAACACACCCATGCCTTTCTTAATATGTTAGGATCTATTCAATCAAATGATAGCGTACTCCTCAGCCTGGCATGACTGAGCACCCGCTAAAGAAGCTTTAGTGTGATTTTTTCAAACCGTCAAATTCCCTGAAAATCTTTTGAAAGCCTTGTATGTTGCTTTTTATGTCCCCACCAAACACGGCAGTTCCGGTAACAATAACGTTTGCACCTGCTTCAAGTACCAAATTAACATTGTTCAAGGTTATGCCTCCATCAACCTCTATATCAACATCCAGTCCTGCTTCATTAATTGTTTTTCTGAGTGCTCTTATTTTATCATACATACTTGTAATAAAGGCCTGTCCACCATAACCCGGGTTTACTGTCATAATCAGTACCATGTTCAAATCCTTGAGAATATAGTCCAAAACATTCAGGGGTGTCGATGGATTTAAGGATACTCCTGCCTTAAGGCCCAGCTCCTTTATCTTTGCTACGGTCCTGTGCAAATGGGTGCAGGCTTCAGCATGTACGGTTATGATATCTGCTCCCACCGCCTTAAACTCCTCCAAATACCTGATGGGCTCCTCAATCATTAGATGAACATCAAAAATTAGCTTCGAATTTTTCCTGATCGAAGCTATTACAGGCATTCCAAAGCTGATGCTGGGAACATATTTCCCGTCCATAACGTCAATATGAAGGTAATCTGCTCCGGTGCTTTCCACCAGCTTAATCTGCTCCCCAAGGATATTAAAATCTGCTGCCAATATTGACGGAGCAAGCTTTATCATTTCAATCTCCCTCTTCCCATAAAAAGGTGGTACAAAGCAAGGATTTGCTGACGCTTTGTACCTTTTCTAAATTTCAATAACGTTTTATGCTGTTTAATTCCTCGTACAAAATGAGATAATTTTCATACCTGACCTTACTTATTTCATTTTTCGCCAGCGCTTCCTTGACAGCACAGCCCGGTTCACTCCTGTGACTGCAGCCTATAAAACGGCAGCCATCCTGATATCGGGTAAACTCCTGATAATAATCTTTAAGCTCATCCTTGTCTATTTCATCAATATAAAGGGAGCTAAAGCCCGGAGTATCCATAACATAGGTATCTTCCTCAACAAAAATAAGCTCGGAATGCCTTGTGGTATGCCGACCGCGCTTGATTTTTCTGCTTATGTCACCTGTCTGCATATTGGCTGTCGGTGACAGCCTGTTAATCAGGGTGGACTTCCCTACCCCGCTTGGTCCGGCAAGCACAGTGGTCTTTCCCTTAAGCAGCTGCCTAAGTCCATCCAGCCCTTCATTTGTCAGCATACTCATAAACACCAGACTGCTGCCACTTTTGCAATATACTTCATTAAGAAACGAAATTTTATCATCCGTTACCCTGTCTATCTTGTTGAAGCAGATAATAGTGTCAAGCTTCTGCTTACGCATCATAGCCAGGAAACGATCCAGCAGATTCAGGTTCGGCTCAGGCTCAGCTGCCGCAAATATCACCATAGCCTGATCGACATTTGCAACAGCCGGCCTAATTAATTCACTTTTTCTTGGCAATATTTCTACTATAGTGCCAAAACCTTCAGGCTGGTCATCGGTATTTATCTCCACATCATCACCAACAAGAGGTTTTATGCTATGATATCTGAATATTCCCTTAGCCTTGCATTCATATATCCTTAAATCCTCTTGTGTATGAACATAATACGATCCTGCAATACCTTTGATTATTTTTCCCCTCAAGCTATTCCTCCACAGCAAATTGAGCTATCCAAGTTGCAGGCTCTGACTCTCCAGGCCGCGTATATAAAATTCCGTCTATATACATTACTATAGTTGCGGGACTATTACTGTTAGTATAGATTTCATTAAAGGTGAACGGAAACTCCGATGCAGACATGGAGCCCTGGTAAACCTCCACTCTTTCACCGTCCTGCTCCATCTCCAGGATTATCTCCGCCATTTCACCCTCTTCCAGATATGTCAGAGGATTTTCGTTAATTGTGACACTACCTCTGTACTGCACCTGTCCTGTGCTAACCTGTATATCTATCTTAGTGCCCTTTTCAACCAAATCACCGATAGTATAGCTTTGATATGAAACCAGACCTACAGAATAGATGTTTGAGCTGGCATATTCCACATCACCAAGCTCCAGTCCCAGTTCCGCCAATGTATTTTTAGCCTGTTCCTCCGTCAGACCAAGCAACCTCGGTACAGCCACCTTTGTGCTTACCGGTTCAGGTGTCGGTGTCGGAGTTGCATTTTCAGGTCCCTTGCTGACAAATACCGTTACGGTATCTCCGGCTGCCACCGTTGCCCCCCGCTCAGGCAGGGTTTTTACAACCTTGTCAGGCTCAAGATCGCTGAAGATGTATTCATGCAGGGTCTTTAATCCCTTTTCCTCGAGCTTTATGTCCGCATGCCTCTGGCTAAGCCCATATACGTCAGGCAATTCAAATTTTTTAGGTCCTATACTTATTGTAAGATGCACAATATCATCCAGCTTGTTCTTTGTTCCGCCGGGCGGATATTGCTCTATTACCTTACCGGCTTCAACAGTATCCGAATAATCCTCGCCTGTCCTTATATCGGCATCTGCATATTCATTCCGGATTCTGGCCTTTGCATCTTCTTCAGTCAACCCAACAACATCAGGCACAATATAAGTGCTATTGTCTGCTGGCTGCTGGGTAGGAGCCAGAGTAATCTCCGGTGTCGGTGCTTGGGTTACTACAGGCGTGATATCGGCTTCCCCGCCTTCATCAGGAGTTTTCCTGGGGAATATAAAGTAAAGAACTATTCCTATGATAAGCAGACATAATATTACTATTGTAACTATGCTGCCAATAAATACCACCTTTTCCATTTTGGAATCGACGGCATCCAAATCATCATCTTCTTCCGGGTTTTCCTTAAGCTGGGAAATGTTCTTGGTAGGTCTTGTATCCTCAGTATTGTAGCTGTTCTTTTTTATTCTGCCCAAATCATCGGAAATATTTATCGTAGGAGAATCCGGGGCAACAACTGAAGGTATCTGAACAAAGTCACCGTCCGGATTTGTAAGTGCCCTCTTTAAATCCGCAATCAGCTCCGATGCGGAATGATATCTCTTTTCAGGCCTTTTCTGCATACATTTCTGGACAATTTTATCGATGCTTGCCGGAATGGACGGATCCAACTCCCGAAGTGGCATGGCCTCACCCTGAATATGCAGCAGGGCAACGCTGACAGTGTTATCCCCGGCAAACGGAACCTTGCCTGAGAGCATCTCATATATGGTTACACCGAGCGAATAGATATCGCTCTTTTCATCACTGTAACCACCTCTTGCCTGCTCCGGAGAAAGATAATGCACCGAACCCATGGCATTGGAGGTTATTGTATTTGAATTGGTAGCCTTTGCGATGCCAAAATCGGTGACCTTAACTTTTCCGTCTCTGGAAATAATAATATTCTGAGGCTTAATATCCCTGTGGATGATACGATTGTCATGAGCAGCCTCCATACCCTGAGCTATCTGTATGGCTATGCCTACCGCTTCCCTGACATCAAGCTTGCCCTTTCTTTCGATGAAGCGCTTCAGGGTTATACCTTCCACCAGTTCCATGACAATATAATATAAACCGCCATCATCACCTACATCATAAACATTTACGATGTTCGGATGTGACAAACCTGCGGCTGACTGGGCTTCTCCTCTAAATTTATTAACAAAGCTTTTATCATTAGAATATTCCGGCTTTAATACCTTAATCGCTACAAAACGGTTTAAACGGTGGTCTCTGGCCTTATATACATCAGCCATGCCACCGGAACCGACTTTATCAATTATCTCGTAGCGATCACTGATAAACATTCCGGGCTTAAGCATAAATTCACCTCATTTTCATACTTTATATAACATCAGGCCAAACATTAAATCTTAACCAATATTATCGAAATATTGTCTATTCCGCCGTTCTTGTTTGCTGTTTTTACTAATGCATCGGCTGCCGCCTGAGGGTCCTCATGGGCTCTTATTATGTCGACAATATCCTCATCATCCAGCATGTTCGTCAAACCATCCGAACACATAAGCACAGTATCCCCTTCTTCAAGGTCTACCTCAAAAAAATCCGGCTCTACTTCCGTATTCGCTCCCAGAGCCTTGGTTATAATATTCTTGTTGGGATGCTGTTTGGCCTCCTTGCGATCCAGCTTTCCGGTTTTAACCATAGCCTCCACCAGGCTATGATCCTCAGTAATCTGCCTTATTTCTTTTCCGATAACATATAATCTGCTGTCGCCGATATTGGCTACATACATTTTATTATCCAATATGGTAGCTACCACAAAGGTAGTTCCCATACCCTCATAATCGACCTGTTCCTGCGCTTTTTTAAGCAGGGCTTCGTTCGTTTCCTTCAAAGCAGTCTCTATGGCAGAAATAGGTGATGAATGGTTACTCTCTCTTATCCTGTCCGTAAAATACTCCACACAGAACCTTGACGCATAATCACCTGCATTATGTCCACCCATGCCATCAGCTACAATAAATAAATTGGGCAAATTGCCGATTTGATTATTACAGCAGTAGACATAATCCTGGTTGATCTTTCTACGCTCTCCGATATCAGTTATTGAATATGCTATCAAGTCTGCACCTCCTTGAATTCACAACCAAAAAAAGAAACAATCAAAAATATGCACTGACATCATCACCGAGCCTAAAAATATGTACATGGGCTCTAAGTGAAGCCCTCTTACTGCTGCATATTTTCAATAAATCTCTTCCTTAGTTGTCCACAGGCAGCATCAATATCCGTGCCCATTTCTCTTCTAATAGTAACATTTATTCTATTTTTTTCAAGTGTATTTTTAAAGAATTGTATTTTTTCGGTCTTTGATCTGCTAAAATTGCGCTCTTTAACCGGATTTACAGGTATCAAATTAACGTGACAATTGATACCCTTTATAAGCTTAACCAGCTCATATGCATGCTCTTCACTGTCATTTTCTCCATCAATCATACTGTATTCAAAGGTTATTCTTCTGCCAGTCCTGTCAAAATAATAGCGAACCGCATCCAATATTTGTGATAGACTGTATCTGCGAGCAATCGGCATAAGCTGCCTTCTTACATCATCATTGGGAGCATGAAGTGACAAAGCCAGGGTTACAGGCAAACCCTCTTCAGCCAGCTGCATTATTTTGTCAGGTATACCGCAGGTTGATACAGTAATACTTCTCGGACTAATATTTTGTCCCTTCGGATCAGATAGCAGGCGGATAAACCGGATAAGGTTATCGTAATTATCCAGAGGCTCGCCCGTTCCCATAATAACCACATTGGATACCCTCTCACCAGTCAAAGCCCGTATCCGGTACACCTGATCAAGCATTTCCGACGGGGTTAGATCCCTCTCCTTGCCTCCGATTGTGGATGCGCAGAATTTACAGCCCATGCTGCAGCCTACCTGTGAAGAAATGCACACGCTTATGCCATGATGATATTTCATCAGTACGCTTTCAATAACCCTCTTATCCTGCAGCATAAAGAGATACTTGACCGTCCCATCGGCAGAAGAGCGCCTTTCGTCTGCCGGCTTTAAGACTGTAATGGGCCAGTCTGTCTTAAGCCGGCTCCTGAGTTCCTTAGGGATATTTGTCATTTCATCATAGTCGTTAGCCAGCTTTTCGTGAAGCCAGCCAAAGATCTGTCCTGCCCTAAAGGCAGGCTGGCCATAACCTTTAATGATATTTTCCAGTTCATTTATATAAAGTGATTTGATATCCAAACCGTCCAAAATATAACCTTGCCTTTCCAAAACTACAAATCTTCAGTTATTATGTTAAAGCTGAAAATACCCCAAGCTTTCGCCAACTTTAAAAGCCAGGCTGCTGACACAGGTATCGATGGATTATAACAGAGGCTTTCACTACATATCAAATATTATTTTAAAGGAATGTCTACATATAGATCAATCTATTTTTTTCTAAATTTTGAAATAAAAAAACCATCAGTATCATATATGCCCTGTATCAGCTGCAGATAGCCCGCCTTTGCCGTATCGGTCCTAAGCTGAGCCGGCAGGTCTTCATATATGCTTACTGCCTCAAAATCAAAATTATTCAAAAACCATTCCCGCATACCTGTGTTTTCATCCGGATTGGCGGTGCAGGTACTATAAAGCAATATGCCGCCCGGCTTTACATAGCCGGCTGCAACCCCAAGAATTTTTCTTTGCAGGGCTACCAGCTCGTCCATTTGCTCCCTTGTCAGCTTATATTTTATATCCGGTTTCTTCCCTATAACCCCCAGGCCTGAGCATGGCAAATCGGCTATAACAAGATCCACCTGACCTGCTAGACGCTCATCAGGCATGGCCGCATCCCAAACCTGAGTTTCTACATTACCAAAACCCATTCGCTTTATATTTTCTTCAATAAGACCAATCTTATATTCGGATATATCCCTTGCATAGACCTTTGATGCAGTCTGGGCCGCATGCAAAGCCTTTCCTCCTGGTGCAGCGCAGACATCCAGCACCAAATCTCCTTCCTTTATACCCGCCAGATGACAGACCAGCATGGAGCTTACATCCTGAACCATAAAATACCCCTGCTTAAAGGAATCCAGCTTTTCCAGGTAGTCATAATTTTTTATTTTAAAGGCGTAATCCAAATATGGACTTGGCTCAACAGTTACTCCCTCCTGACACAAAAGCTCCTTCAATCTCTCAGGTGAAAGCTTTCCTGTATTGCATCGGATACTGGTTTGCCTTTCCTGCAAGGATGAGTCCAGCATAGCCCTCGTATTGCCATATCCGTAACTGTCGATCAGCAATGAGGTAAGCCATATTGGACAGGAGTAATATACGCTAAGGTACTCCTTTGGATTTTTGTCCGGATCGGGGAACATGATTTTGTCTGCATTTCGCGCAATATTGCGAAGAATAGCGTTTACAAAACCTGACAGCTGATAAAAGCCTCGCCTTTTTGTCAGCTTAACCGCTTCATTGCAGGCAGCCGAGTGCGGCACCTGCTCCATATAAAGGATCTGATATACTCCCTCCCTAAGGATGCAGCGGATCTGTGGCTTCATCCTTTTCACCGGGAGGGAAGAGAATTGATCAATTATATAATCCAGTCTTAAGTATATCTTTACCGTACCTATAAATAATCTGGTTATAAATGCACGTTCCTGTTTGTCAAGCTGCTGATGCCTTTTTAGGGTATCCGCCAGCACCTTATGGCTGTATCCATTCCCCTCAATTACCTCCATCAGCATGTCCAAAACCAGTTCGCGCCCACAAGGCCTATCTGTCACGCTTTCTTCCTCCGCCAAACAGGATAATTAGTCTTAAAAGCTGCAGGATTGAAGCCGCTGCTGCGGCAACATAGGTCAATGCCGCCGCATCCAGCACCTTTTTTGACTGACTAAGCTCATCCCCGTAAAGTATACCGGTTTCAGAAAGCCTGGCAATTGCCCGTTTGGATGCATTAAATTCCACCGGCAGGGTAATAAGCTGAAACAATACTGCTGCCGAGAACAATAATATGCCCAGATTTATCAAAAACTGATTGTAGCTTAATATGACTCCAAGAATTATAATAGGCCAGGCCATCATTGAACCAAAATTGGCTATCGGCACAATAGTGCTCCTTAAAACCAGGGGGGCATATGAGGTCTGATGCTGGATTGCATGCCCGCACTCATGGGCTGCTACTCCAATTGCCGCAAGACTGTCCGATCCGTAAACAGAATCCGACAAACGCAAAACCTTTCTTCTGGGATCATAATGGTCTGTCAATGAGCCCGATACCCGTTCAATCCGGACATCATATATACCGCAGCTGTATAAAATTCTTTCAGCAGCCTGGGCTCCGGTCATTCCTGTCCTGCTTCTGACACCGGAATACCGGGCAAAGGTACTCCTTACCCTAAAGGAAGCCCATAAGGAAATAAGCACTCCAATCAGGACCAATATATAGGTCGGATCAAAATATGGATAGTAGCCATATCCGTAACCATATAACAATACCATTCCATACACCTCTTTCGTCACATAATCACGATATTATCCTATGCATTCACTAATTCAAATATAATTTAAAAATTTGAGTCTGTACTTATATCAACCCAGCAAATGGCCACATGACAACCTGTATCCCCGCAGAAAGGCATCTACCGGAAGCCTTTTCTTCCCTTCCAGCTGCAGCTCCTTAATCACCAGCTTGCCCTCTCCGGTCTTGACCACGATAGCATCCCTGCGAAGCTCGATTATCTCACCCGGTCTGGCGGCGTAAGAGGCTTCATCATCCTCTTCCACCGCAGCCTTCCATATCTTCAGTGTCTTGCCGTCAAGGAAGGTAAATGCGCTGGGCCAGGGATCAAGTCCTCTCACCATCCGTTCCAGTTTTATTGCAGGCTGGGAAAAATCAAGCCTTCCCATATCCTTGCTGATCATTTTAACATATGTTGCCTGTTCATGATCCTGCTTGATCCTGTTCGCTGTATTATTTTCTATCTGATCAAGTGCGGTAAGAAGACAGCTTGCTCCAAGGGCAGCCATCTTCTCAAATAGGCTTCCACCGGTCTCGTCAGGCTCTATTGACAGTTTTTCCTGCAATATAATATCTCCTGTATCAATACCCTCATCCATATACATAATACTAATGCCTGTTTCAGTCTCTCCATCAAGAATGGCATATTGAATGGGGGCAGCTCCCCTGTATTTGGGCAAAAGAGACGCATGCACATTAATACAGCCGTATTTCGGTATATCCAGTAGAGCCTTTGGCAATATCTGTCCGAAGGCAGCAACAATTATTGCATCAGGATTAAGCTCATTCATTAAATTAAGAAATTGCGGCTCCTTCACCTTATTAGGCTGGTAAACGGCAATTCCATGCTTTATTGCCAACTCCTTGACAGGTGAAGCGCTAAGCTTCTGCTCCCTGCCCTTTTTTTTGTCAGGTTGTGTAACTACTGCTAAAATTTCATGCCTGGAGTCTATCAAACCCTCAAGTATCGTAGCCGCAAAATCCGGTGTACCCATGAAAACCAGCTTCATCTTAAACATCCTTTCAATTAATCATTCCGTTTCCTCTTCTTCAGTTACATCCCTCAGACCACCTATAGCCTTCTCCGGATAAAGTATGCCATTTAAATGATCAATCTCATGGCATAAGGCTCTTGCCATAAGCTCGGTTCCTTCCACCGTTATTTCCTCCATATTTTCATTAAAAGCCTTTACCTTGACGTAATTTGGTCTCGTTACAGTCCCTACCTTGCCGGGTATGCTAAGGCAGCCCTCTTCTCCTGTCTGCTCACCTTCAGTTTCCAGAATTTCAGGATTTATTAATACTATTGGATTATTCCCTTCCTCAGATACATCTATTACAATAATCCTTTTTAATACTCCCACCTGCGGGGCAGCCAGCCCGACTCCGCCGGCATAGTACATGGTATCTATCATATCCTCGATTAATACCTTGGTTTTTTTGTCCAGTTCCTTAACCTCTTTGCTTATCTTGTTGAGAACCTTGTCTCCATATTCCCTTATGTTTCTGATTGCCATAAAATCATTCCTCTCATACTTGTATTTAATTGCTTTATTCTATAGGAAAATACGGAATATTTCATATAGAACAAAAACTCGTCTAATAATGTTATACCATATTATTATGAAATTTTAGTGTTTTAATTTAATTTTAATGATAAATTAAGTTTTTCATCCTAATAACCGCTCATCGGATCAAAATCAAACATAAGATTGCAGCCGCTAAACTGCTGTGAATATATAAAATAACCTTCAAGATAATTCTTAATCTTTACCAGGCTATTATAATCCCCGTGCTTAATATAAATCAGCTGCCGGTACATGTCATTCAGCTTTGACAGGCTTGCCGGCGCAGGACCGATTACATCAGCATCAATTTTCTGCTTCTGAATATACAGCTTAAGCGCCTCCCCCAACATAGATACAGCCCGCACTGCCTGCTCCAGGGATGCAGATGTAACCAGTATCAGCATCAGATGAGATGTTGGAGGATATTTCATCAGTCTTCTATACAAAAGCTCCTGTTCAAAAAAGGCTTCATAATTTCCTTCAGCTGCAGCTACAATGCTGTAATGCTCAGGATGATAGGTCTGTATAACCACCTCTCCGGGAAGAACGTCCCGTCCCGCCCGTCCTGCCGCCTGGCACAAAAGCTGGAAGGTCCTTTCACCAGCCCTAAAATCCCCTGTATAAAGGGATAAATCGGCAGCTAATATCCCCACCAGGGTAACATTAGGGAAATCATGCCCCTTGACTATCATCTGAGTACCGATTAAGATATCGGCTTCCCGCCGGGAAAAGGCCGACAGTATTGCCTCATAGTCTCCCTTGTTTTTCGTTGTATCGGCATCCATCCTTAGAACTCTGGCACCTGGAAATTCCTTCTTAACCAGCTCTTCCACCTTCTGGGTTCCGGTACCAAAGGCGGCGATATATTTTGAGCCGCATTCAGGACAGATGTCGGGCTGGCTAATGCTGTAGCCGCAATAATGGCATAGCAAAAGCTTGTTGTTATGTGCCGTTAATGATACGTCACAGTGTGGGCACTTAACCACATAACCGCAGCTGCGGCAGGATACAAAGCCTGCGTAACCTCTTCTATTTAAAAAAAGCATTATCTGTTCCTGTCTGGACAGCCGGTCATTAATCAAATCCTTCAACTTTGCACTGAATATTGATTTATTCTTCTTTTTAAGCTCATCACGCAAATCAACTATCCATACGGTTGGTTGCCCCGCCGCCTTGGCTCTGTGCTTGAGGGTATACAGCTTAAGCTCGCCCTTCCTTGCCTTAAGGTACGATTCCAGCGACGGGGTGGCGGATCCCAGTATCACACAGCTGTCAGTCAGCTGAGCTCTTTTCATGGCGACTTCAACCGCATGGTATTTGGGTACGGACTCGCTTTTATAACTGTATTCGTGCTCCTCATCTATAATTATCAGGCCCAGATTCGGAAAAGGCGTAAACAATGCTGATCTGGGACCTATGATTATATCTATTTCACCGTTTTTGGCTCTGATGCTCTGATCATAGCGCTCTCCCTGTGACATTCTTGAATTCAGAATACTGACCCGATCACCAAAACGCCGCCAGAAGCGGCTTACTGTCTGATAGGTAAGCGCTATCTCGGGTATCAGCACTATAACCTGCTTGCCCTTGCCTATGACATAGGATATTATCTCCATGTAGACCTCGGTTTTGCCGCTTCCAGTAATTCCGTGAATCAGATAACCAAATCTTTTACCTTCTTCATAATCCCTGATAAAATCCTCAACTATCCGCCTTTGCTCCTCGTTCAGCTCAACCTTGCCGTATATGCCCGACTCTAATTTCACAGGATTTCTGTATATCTGTTCGGAGCTGATCCTTGCTATTTTCATTTTGCATAGGTAGTCAATGCATTCTTTTGGAACCTTTAAATCCTTTATCGCCCTGTTGTAATCTATAGACCCCTCCTCTATAAGGGCCTCAAGCAGTCTTAACCTGGCTTTGTTATTCTTTTTGCGGAATTCCTCACACAGGCGGACAGCTTCCTCCTGCATAACAGCAAGCGTTACAGTTCTCATCTGTTTTGTCTTAACCGCCCTGCGGACAGGCATCACACTTTTTAGCGCATCATTCATCGTGCCCCCGTAATTTTCCTTTATCCAATAAGCAAGCCAGATAAGATGGCTTTCTATAACAGGGGCATTTTCCACCTTGATTATTGGCTTAATCAGCTGTTCATCTATTTTGGGACTGTCGGAAAGCCCAACGATATATCCGTTTATTTTTCGTGAACCCTTGCCAAAAGGAACAAGAACAAGCGCACCTATGACAGCATTTTCCATAAACTCATCCGGTATTCCGTATTGATAAGTCCTGTCAAGGCTTTCAAGGGATATATCGATTATAATGTCGGCATAGATCCTGTAGGACATGGTGCGCTCTCCTTTGTTAATATTTTTTGTTTCAGCCATCTATGCTTGATAAGGCCTCTGCCACCAGCTCCCGGTCATCCATATGGTACTTGACTCCGCGGATTTCCTGATAATTTTCATGTCCCTTGCCGGCGATAACGATAATATCGCCATCCATGGCATTGGCTATGCAATATTTGATGGCATCCTTTCGGTCGATAATCTCTACATACTTACCCGGGCCCCTTTTAACACCGGTGACTATATCGGATATAATGTCCTCCGGCTCCTCCCATCTGGGATTATCACTGGTTACCACAGTAAGATCTGCCAGTCTTGAAGATACCTCTCCCATCTCAAATCGCCTGTCCCTTGAACGGTTTCCTCCGCATCCGAACAGGCATACAAGTCTTTTCGGATTATATTCCCTTAAAGATTTCAGAAGGCTCTCCAAGCTCATGGCATTGTGGGCATAATCAATCATCACGGTATAATTGCCCTTTACAGGCACCAGCTCAACCCTTCCTTTTACCTTAATCCGGCCAAGTGCCTCCTGTATAGCTTTATTTTCGGCACCAAGCTGCCGGCAGATAGCTATGGCACAGAGCGAATTATATATATTAAATTTCCCGGGGATATTCATCCTGACATCCATGCTGACCATACCCTCAACCCGGTAAGAAATACCTAAAAAGCCGGGTCCTTGAATAAGCTCTGCATCCGCAGCCCTAAAATCCGCCCTCTCATCAAAGCCGAAGGTTAAAAGGGCGCAGCTGTGTCCCTGCAGTATTTCCTCCGCATGTGGGTCGTCGATATTGATCAGTCCGGTTTTGCATTTACGGAATAATAAGCTTTTGCTTCTTAAGTAGTCGTCAAAATCCGTATGCTCCGCTCCTCCTATATGATCCGGCTGCAGATTGGTAAAAATTCCGTAATCAAAGGTAAATCCATCAATACGGCTATGCTTCAGCCCCTGTGATGAAGCCTCCATCACTACGCAGTCACAGCCTGCTTCAACCATTCGTGCCATATACTTCTGAATCAGATATGATTCAGGAGTAGTATTATTGTTGGGTATTGACTCACTACCTATGATGGTTTCAATGGTTCCTATCAGGCCAACCTTTCTGCCGATATTTTCAAGTATAGCCTTTATCATATATGTAATAGTAGTCTTACCCTTGGTACCGGTAACTCCTATAGTTACAAGCTTTTTTGCAGGATGATCAAAAAAGGCGGCCGACATATACGCCAAAGCCTTGCGGCTGCTTTGAACCTTAATAACCGTAACCGGAGTGTCCGGCCTGACATCCCTTTCCACCACCAGGGCAGCTGCTCCTTTTTTTATCGCTTCCTCTATATGCTTATGGCCATCCGTTACCACGCCTGATATGCAAAAGAATACCGCTCCCGGTTTGATGTCATTTCTGCTATCATAAGCCAAGTCTGTAACCGGAATATGAAGATCGCCCTGCAAGCATTCATATTCCACTTCCTTTAATAAATAATCCAGATACATAATTTTGTCCTCCCTGATTTAAAGTGCCAAACTGCCGATAATCCCGCTTGCAATCGGCAATAGCCTTCTAACTGGCGGTGATGCCCTATCCTGCAGATCGTCTCTTTATATTTATATGTACTAAAATTTATTTTCACATATATAATTATAGGCATTTCATATTTTTTGTAAAGGAAAAACGGCTTTTGGTGAAACTAACTAATTGATAATAATGTCAAATTGTGTTATAATGATCCAATCATTTCATTGAAAAGACATATTAGATGAACAGATTGACATAGAATCATTCCTGTCAATAATATCATTATCTAATTTCAGCATGCCATTTAACGAAATTTTTCATCTTTATTTAGTAGCGAATTACTTATTTTACCTTATAAATGTAAAATTTAATATGTAAATACTTTAAAAAATAAGATATTTTTACCATTTTAGATAAAAATGATAAAAAAGTCCTATTTTTTACATTAACATCTTTTCAAATGATGTTAAATTTTGTATAATTTATTTCAGATGCATAACCATCATATGCGCGACATATTCCCCAATACATAAAAGAAGGCTGTCACAGATCGAACGGTAAGGTGACAGCCTTCTTTGTCCTATATTTCACTGCCAAAAATTTTTCTTGTATACAGGACAGCTTCAACCCGGTTATTAAGGTTAAGCTTGCTTAGAATATTGCTGATATGCTTTTTTGTAGTGCCTTCGGAAATAAATAAGGCATTGCTGATTTGTGCATTGGTCATTCCCTTGCTCAGATGTACCAGTATTTCCTTTTCCCTGTCGGTCAGGCCCATAAGCTCCTTGGGCATAAAGCCGTTCATGGACTGCTGTATAATCTGTGGGGAATAATACTTGCCTCCCCTGCTTACTACCTGCAGGGCATATACTATATCCTCAATGAAGGCATCCTTGAAATATAGGCATCCACATTTAATTCCATTGCTTTTTTATAATCAAAGATATTCACCGATGATGTCAGTATAACTCTTTTAATCTCAGGATAAGAGTTCTTTACAGTATCCACCAGCTTAAAACCATTCTCATTTCCCAGATTGAGATCTATAATGATAATATCAATCTGCTCTCTTTTTAGAACAGTCATGGCAGCGGCTATATTACTGGCTTCATTAATTTCATGCTTTTGGTCCACCGACAGAATATCGATAATGCCTCTCCTCACCAAAGGATGATCATCCACCACTAATATACGGTTGGCCATTTATGCGTTCCCCTTTCACTACTTTTCATATATATAAGTATAAATAAGAGCTAGACCGCAGGCTTACAGGGTATTTCCATGAAGATTCTGGTGTTTTGGTCATTGCCTGATCTTATTGTGATCTGACCGTTCATCATCTCAATTATACGATGAATATTATTCAGTCCCAGCCCATGCTCCTTCTTTTGTCGGACAGTCTCATAATCAAAGCCGGTCCCATTATCGGAGATTTGAATTTTTAGCATATCTGTTTCTATCATTATCTGAACATCTATATGACTTGCCCGTCCATGCCGAATTGCATTATTCATAGCCTCACATATAACCCGGTATAATCCCCGCTTGAGGTTTAAGCCTATCATATTCGTATCTCCCAAAAAGCTTATGTTGATTTTAACATCATGCATTTTTTCCAGCTCCTGAGCATAATCGTCCAGCTTCTGCCGCAGGGGGTCCTTGCCCTTTTTATCCCACGACAAACCGTAAATGGTTTCCCTAAGCTCCTTCATGACCATATCAATGGCATTTTTTATCTCCAACAGATTACGGTTGAGATTTTGATAATCCTCGGTTCTGCTCAGGACATACAGCTTGCAGGAAATTGCAAATAATCTTTGAAGAACAATGTCATGTATCTCACCTGCAATACGGTTCTGTTCCTCGCTTATCAGCAGCTGCTCTTCGATTTCATTAAACTCCAGCTGCTTTAATGCAATGCCTGCTATTTTCATAAATAAAGAAAATATATCATTGCCTTGAATAAAGCCCCCCTCACCGGTTAAATTTTTCCCACCGGTATCTTCATAAATCTGCCCGCTATATACGGATGGCATGTCCTCCTTATTTCCAATGGAAACAAAAGCGCCACAGGGACTGGTCTCATATATTATATAATTAATAGTTATACATACATCCTCAACGCTGCTCTTAAGCTGCCCGGATTGCTTCTGATCCTTTTCGATTATTTCCATGGCTCTTGTATAGATTTTGCTTACCTCATCGGATGACATGCCGTAGCTGATGTAGCCACCATAGGCATCTATAGGAGTCAGGCGGATAAGTAGTAGCTTCTTAATGCCGCTTAAATATGAATAATGCTCCACCAGCTTCATCAGAATATTGTCATTTTTATGGCTGTTGAAAATATTTATGGTTTCATATACATCAATACTGTATTTTAAGGTTTTTTCCACCTTTGCATTGACTGCCTCCATCTGCTTATTTAGGACAGAAAGCTTAGTGCTCTTTTCCTCCACCTTGCCGGCATAGCGTATCAGCTGCAATATAACAAAGACTATAATAACGCAGCTGATGGCTGTATTAAGCTGTAGTCTTTCTACCTCAAAATTATGTATGGTCTTTTGAAGATAAAAGCTTGAGGTAGCTGCTATTATAAAATAGACTGCAGAATACAATAATGCCAGAAGGTAGGATAATTTGACAGCCGTGATAAATACCGTGCTGATGAAATACCAGATAAAGGGACTGGCATATCCGCCTGAAATTATGAGAAATATTCCGTTTTCAACAAGCTCGATGATACTTAGTATCAGGGTATTTCGCCTGTCATCCTTGTTTTCGAGATAAAGATAGCCCATAGTGCTGTAGACTATAACCAGCATACACATTATGCTGATTTTTGTTCTGAAATCGCTCTGAGATGCTGTGATATAATATAATAGCAGGCATACCAAAAAAGAAACGTATCGATAGATTATCAAAATATTCAGAATAGAAAATGACTTTAAAGATTTTCCGTATATATTGCGTATTAAAATCTTTATCCCTTTCATTCTTAATCCTTCATTTCTTTAGATGTAATTTTATTTAAAAATTTTTCACTTATTTACATGCCTTATTCTATTATATTTTGGAAATTTTATCAAATCCATTAGTACGACAAATATCAGCACCGGCAACTATTGAGGGATATAATAGATCAGCCTTCGACCCTTAGCGCGCATTTTTGCATAGAAAGAGGATATCTTGACCGGATATCCCCCTTTTTGCTTAATATGGCTTTTACTTTTATGCTAACTGTAATTTTGCATAATGGAGTTTAGTACACAGTATTCATAAAGCTCTTCCCCATTCTGAACAAAAAATTTGAAGTCCTTGACCAGCTCCTTGTCATCCCTTTCATAGAGGATAGGCTTTTGAATTTCGTCCGAAACCTTTACCAGATCCTTTATGCTGTATACATTGTATATAAAGCTATATTCAGCAAAAATGGATATCGTCTCACTGCTGACCTGTAGCTTTTTTTTAATTTTCTTTCCCTTTTTCTTGTCATTTTTTTCACTTCTGTGCTTATTATTATCAGCATTCAGATCCTGCATATTCTTAGCGCTCTCCTCAATATTGGCTTCTCCTATCTGCTTTTTGGACGTCTCATATTCAGATGAAACATCCAAATCCACCCCTTCCTCAGCAGCTGTTTCGTTTTCTGATATTAGTTCACCCATAGTTGCAACGCTTAAGTCCGGCTCATCCATCATATAAGTCACAGCATCAAAAACGCCGGTCTGTTCCTGAATTTCCTGCGGTTCTTGAGCGCTTTCATTATTAATTATATCCAAATCTTTACTGTAATCATAGGTGATGGAGTCAACCGGTTTTGCAGGCAAATGAACGGGGATTAAATCTATTACCCCACATCTTGCTTTGAAGCAGTGATAGACCTGATATACTCCCAGATTTTCTGGAAGCAAATTAATATAATCACCGGCATTATAATCTCCTCCGGTTAAATTCCAGCTGACAGTTTCCCTTTTCAGATCTATACTTATTAATCCCAGATCCTCCTCTTTTGCTTTTAACGGTACATTACCGTCCTCACCATTCTTGAGCACATAATATATCCTTAATGTATCGCCGTAAGTCATATCCATAATAGCCCAGGCATCAAGAATTTCTATCCTGAGATATTTTCCCCTGTCAACTGTTATGGATGCAGGTATAGGGATAACAGATGAATTTCTGACCAATACAAGCGAGTTACCCGATTCCTCGAAATTATAATTCAAAAATCCTGTGGTTATGTTTGCTACCATTTTCCCTATATCTGTCCACCCTGCATAGGTTACCCCCATCAGACCAATTATAATAATGCATAGGTATATTATCCTTACCGGAGTATATTTTCTCATCAACAAAACCTCATCCTGATATAATAGTTAATGATGCTGTATATTCTATTACACGCTTTTCCCAATATATGTTAATTGTATTAGGCTTTATTTTTTTGTTCAACAAAATATTGTCGACATGCTGACAAGCTAAAGCTTTTTCTCTGCCATAAATACATGTAAAATTACATTATTTGAGGAAGCAGTGCGGTAAATTACCTCTGCTTTTGTAGCATTTTACTTAAATCTGCGATATTTTTATTGCTGCTCCTTATATTATGACAGAGTAAAAAAAATCCGGCAGCTAACACTACCGGCTAAGAAATATCTATAATAGCTGTTTGCTAGAAATTTTCAATCAATTACTCTCCTACCATACCATCTCCGTCCCGATCATCCATATATGGATATAACCAGTGATCCGAATAAATCGGCATCCTGTAGCCGGCAGCCCTTGCCTCGGCAATGGTGACCCTGCCGTCTCCATTTTTGTCCACCTTCGATAAATCATGTTCGTCTGATAACTCCTGTTCCTCTTTCTTCTTTATATCATTGGCATCCTGACCGGTTTTGTCCTCTAATATGATCCTGACATTTATTTTATCAGGGTCCACGTTGTCAAACTCGTCAACTATATCTTCACCATTTAAAATATACTCATAATGGTAATGTGACGGTATTTGGGTATTTGCATCAGGATATGTAATAACGGCGAAAAATTTCTCACAGCCGCCGGCATCCCTGATTACCTTCTCCATATATGCCTGATTACCATGTCTGTTTAATACACTGTTCTGTGGAGTGATATTATATGCATTTGATACTCCACCCAGGGAATCGGCTATTACATGCCCCTCATCCATATCCTCCAGCTCGGTACCCGGTACCTTGGCCTCATCATTATAATATCTCCCATTTGAAGTTACCGGCTCATTTTCCTCATCCTGTGGGATTAGCCTGTCTGCATATACAAAGACAAGCTGTCCATATTCATTGGTAAACGCCCAGTATTCCCTCTCACCATAACCGATATCGACTGCCACAAGCGCCTTTCTTTCTCCTGATAAATCTCCTCCGTCTACTTCTATAATACTATAAGTTACATTATTAAATTCTATACAGCCGTTGCTTCTGTTATCTATTGCTTCCTTGATAAGCTCCCTGAGCTTTGAGTACTCATCCCGTTCTGTCGGGCATTTTACTGTATCAGATCTGTTTTCGAATTGATTTTTTGCAGTCCGATCTGTATCGGACAGGCCTTTTTTTTCCTGCACTTTGTCAGCTTCCTGTCCATCCTTACCGGATAAAGAGATGCTGTATACCTCACCGGTATTTATTTGATTACTGACGCCACAAGCCTTTAAAAGGGCAAGTGATAATATTAAAGTTAGTGCAAATAAGGTTCTAGCAGGTATTTTCAGTCTAATCATTCGGTCTAATCACCTCTTGCATCGCAAAGGCTAAAGCCTTATAATAAAATATTCCGTCAAAGCATTAATAATTCTGCCATAGTAAATAATCATAATTGTTTTGTCATATTTAAAATAAAATCTTGCCTTACTATCGGATTCTTAAGAGTATACCTATAGAGCTACCATCCGGAAGGCTTATTGTACGAGAAAATCCGAAGGAAGCATCCTCGACGATATTTATATTTACACTAAGCAAAAATCCCCCGGCCTATCTTCAACCGAGGGTATATCATCAGATCAACCATAGAAATTCTGTGTGTAGTATGGATATCCATACTTATCGATACCTATACCGACACCTAAATAATCGAGTCCCGGATCTAATATATTGCTTCGGTGTCCTTCAGACATAAACCAGCCATGACATGCATCAAATGATGTTCTGTAATATGCGGCAATATTTTCTGCTCCTATTGTATAATAAATACCTTCACGCTTCATTCTTTCGAATGGTGATGCTCCTGATAAGGAATAATGATCGAAGTAATTATTTGTAGCCATATCCTGGCTATGCTTTCTGGCACTGGCGGCTGCTTTATCAGACCATAAAAATGCCTGCAGGCCATTTTGCACCCTGTATGAATTTGTGATATCAAAAATTTCTTTTTCCATATTGGCAATGACTTCATCAGTACAAGGGTTCAGCTCAACCTGGCTGTCAATCACAAAGACTGCATCTACATTTTTCTTCCCCAGAGTATCAATATATACGGTATATTTATACCTATAATTCCAATCCGATTTTTGCTCTGTTTTACTTTCCTTGCTATAGCCAAAAAATTCAAAATCAACCGAATTGGTGTACCATCCCACAAGTCTATTGTCCTTCATATATAACAGCAGCAGCCTGTTATAGTCATCGGCATAAATATATGTTTCATCACCATAGTTTGATTTTGCAATTCGACTTGGCTGTCCAAGCCTGGCAACTATTTCTTCCCTGCCTTCTCCCAACACAAAAGTAGCATTGCGGACAGTCAGGACCGGCCGCGCCAGGATTAAAACCGTAAGAGCATCGCTTATTCCGTTATTTACGGTAACAGTGATATCTGCAAAACCAGGATTAACTCCCGTTATCACACCATTTTCATCAACCCTGGCTATGCTTTCATCACTGCTTTTATAGCTGATAGTTTTTACCTTTTCTGAAGAAGGATAGGTCTTTATTGTTATTTGGCTGTTTTCTCCCGGATACAAACAATCATTTTCCAGATATGCGCTTATTCTGTAAACACCCTTAACATCCACCTGACAATTATATTTGCTGTTTCCAACCTTTGCAGTTATAGTTGCGGTTCCAATATCATGGGCGGTAACCTTACCCTTGCTGTCCACGGAAGCAACTGAGGAATGATTGGAGTACCATTCAACCTTCCCTTTGGTCCCCTCCAGCTTCAAAAGCAGAGTTTCTCCCAGATCCAGGGTGACAGATTTATAATTTAAGACCGCATCCGTTACAGTAAGCTTGCATATATAAATCTTATTGCCTACATATGCATAGATATCTGTTTTTCCAGCCTTTAGAGCAGTAACCTTTCCCTTTGAACTGACTGATGCAATATTTGAGTTGGCCACCATCCATTTTACTTTCTTTGAGCTGCCCTTGACCTTAAGAGTATAGCTATTGCCTACTACCAGGCTCAGCTTACTTTTATTTAAGGATACCGTCGCTGCCTCTGCAACAGCTGTGCCATAATCAAATACCTGATTAATCACAGGAGCAAGAAGCAAAGCCAAAATCAGATATAATAAAAACAGACCTTTTTTGCTTTTCACCGGCAGTCAGTCCTTTCATGGTCATTTTTATAGCAAAATAAACTTATCTGATTAATTAAACATATTTTGCCTAACCCAATCCAATTCTTAGTAAGCGGGTAATCACTTCGACAAAATATAAGATAATAATACCATATTCTATTAAATATGACAATCCATCCTGCGACTTATATGTTCTCATTAATTGTCAGATATACTTTATCACATTCCTGCTTCCTTAAGCTTTACTATAGTATCCTCCAAAACAGCCTGTCGCAGGCTCTTCAGATAATCCGAAAAATCAACATCATTATTTGCATAGGTTAAATTGAGCTTATATTCTTCATTTTTATCACCTTATCCATATCGGCTTCGGGAAATTCATCCCGCATAAAGTAAGCCATAAGAACAGCCATCCAGAAATACTCCGCAACAGATTCAGGTCTGTTTGTGGATGTAAAACAGTATCTTATTGTTCCCTTAAGCCTTTCTGCTGTTATAATAACATCCAGTAGTTTTCTTGCCTTCATATAAACCTCCCTGTATGAAGCCTACAAAGCCTGTTATGTCAGATTTCTTCAATTAGCTGCTTATTTTAAATTTCGAAAATATATCATAATAAGGCCAAATTTACAATCATTTCATGTTGCCGGCTTAATAGCACAGCTTTTTCATCTGCTCTGTTATAATCTAACTACAAACTTTCGACAATACATAACATGTTTCTTGCTAAATCGCCGCCTTTTTGTTATATTTTAGATGGAACATTATTCAGGCTCTTGCTTTAATGCATAGATGCAGGATGGCCCATCTTAGAACGTTATATATAATAGGAGTGAACAGAATATGTACGGCAAAAAAATATCTAAAATGTTATCTTTTATTCTAATCACAGCTGTTGTTTTTTCATTACAGTATACCGCACCGGTATTTGCAGCAGCTAAAAATTCTCCTCCAGTTATTTCAGAAGGGAAATCTCTTGCGTTATCCACCACAAAGAGTAAATCCATATCCTTTACTATCAGCGCTAAGGATTCCAATGGAGATAAAATATCCTTTGCCATATCCAAAGCAGCAAAAAACGGAACGGTAAAGCTGGCTAATCCCACGTCAAAAGGAAATGGCTCTGCCAGGGTCTATACAGTTAAGGTTACATACAATCCCAAATCATCTTTTACCGGTTCGGATTCCTTTTCTTTAATCGCCAAGGACAGCAAGGGAGCAAAGTCAACCGCTATAACTGTAAATGTTACCGTTAAGAAGGCTGATAAGACCTCAGACAGCACGGACAAACTCAAGGCTGTAGAGCTTATTGCACCGAAGTATGAAAGCATAGGTTTTTTTTCAGAGGATCTGGCACGAGTCTATAAAGATGGTAAATTCGGCTACATCGATCTTAACGGGAAGCTTGTTATTCCCTTGAAATATACATCTGCCAATGATTTTAAGGACGGCTATGCACAGGTTTCTATCGATGGGAAATTTGGCTATATTGACAAAAAGGGCAAGGTGGTAATCCCGCTTAGGTATAACTGGCTAACGGATATAACTGAGGGATTGGCATCATTTGTAACTGACGGAAAATATGGTCTTGTAGATATAACCGGAAAGGAAATAGCATCGGCAAAATATGATAAAATATATGGATTCTCAAATGGCAGAGCAATGTTTATACTTAACGGTAAATTCGGATTTATTGACAAAAACGGCAAAGAAATAGTTCCTGCCAAATATGATACTATTTCTGAATTTATCGGTGATATCGCTGTTGTTCAATATGATAAAAAATACGGCATTGTGGACAGATCAGGCAAGGAAATTATACCTGCCGAATATTATACCTATAAAATATTATCGGATGCAATCATAGCTCTTCAGAAGGAAGGTCCATATGACAGATACCAATTGGTTGACACAAAGGGGAATCTGCTTTCGGAATACAGCTATATCAATGTTGAGGATTTTTCTGAAGGCCTTGCTTTGGTTAGCAGGGAGGACGGTTACGGCTTTATAGACAAGACAGGGAAGGAAGTTATACCGGCACAGTTTAAATCTGCTCTTTCCTTTTCAGATGGTCTCGCAGCAGTAAGTGATAAGGATCATGGTTTTGGCTATATCGATAAAAGCGGGCATCTTGTAATTCCATACAAATACGAGATTGCAGGCTCCTTTTCAGAAGATCTGGCTATGGTCCGCTTGGACGGCAAATATAAAATCATAGATAAAGCAGGCAATGAAATAGCAGACATCATAAAACCGGCCGGAACCCTGATTTTGGGTATATTTAAGGATGGAGTTGCATGGTGTACAATAACCAATATAGCCGGGGGTTCATATCATGTTTTAATCGATAAAAATGGTAATGCACTGACCAGCTCCAAATATACTGAGGTTAATGATTTTAATAACGGTCTTGCCAAGGTTTATAACGGAAATTACGGCATGGTTGACAAGAACGGGAAGGAAATTATTACATCCAGATACGCCAATATAATTCAATATGACAATGGCTGGATTGTAGCAAATGGAGCCTTCAGCTTCAACCATCCTACCTGGTATGCGGTTTTCAACAAAAAAGGTGAGTTGATTATAGAGGGAAATAATCTTAGCTTCTCTCCGCTGTCTGAAAATTTATTGGCTGTATCTTCTGTTTCAAAAGATAACGATATTTTTAACAGATCTATACACCTGATTGATATAAATGGAAAAACCGTTGTAAAATCGGGGAAATATCTCGATGTTAGTGAACTAAACGACGGTTATGCCTTAGTTCGTGCTTATACCGGCAAAAAAGGCAGCAAGGACTATTCATTGCTGAGATATGGTGTAATAGACAAGAATGGTAAAGAGCTGCTGGCTCCCTCACTCAATTACAATACAATGTATTATGCAGGCAAGAATAATATTTACATAACCGTAATTAACGGAAAATATGGATTAATTAAATTAACCGGCAAATAGCTCAGATATAAAAACCCCGGCTTAGCTGCAGCGCAGCTCAGATTTAGCTGCAGCAAGGCTGGGGGTTCTTATTACTTTATTTTTATTTATACTTCACACTAATCACCTCAAATGCATTACTGCCTATATATTCAACGCTTTTTGGTACTGTTACGCTTTTAAGGGATTTGCAGTTACAAAAACAAGGTTTTGCACATCCGGATAACTTTTATCATTTTCTCAGTTGGATATTGTCTGATTTGTTTTCCAAGCTCTATTAATTACATCCATCCTTATTTTAAATAAGGACATGAAAGCTGTTGCCTTCATGTCCTTATTAGAGTCTTAACCTTGCTTCTATTACTATCGTAAACCTCATCCCTTTACACTGCCGATAGCTACTCCCTGTATGATACTCCTTGACAGAAAGGCATAAACGATAATTACCGGGAAAATGGACAAGGTAATCAGCATATATACCTTCCCTATATCAAACTTCAGGAAATCAGCGCTTCTTAGCTGTGCAATCAGTATCGGCAGGGTCTTCATCTTCGCGTCATTTAGTATCAGGCTCGGTATAAAGTAGTTGTTCCAGGAGCTTGTAAATGTAAATATCATCTGCACTGCAATTGCAGGCTTTGTGATAGGTAATATTATCGTATTAAAGGTCCTGAATTCATGTGCTCCGTCAATACGGGCAGCCTCCACAATTTCCATCGGGAGCGAATTTTCCATGTACTGCTTAATAAAAAAGAATACAACCGGTGCAGCAATTGTTGGTATTATCAGAGGAATAAAATTGTTCATTAAATTCATTCTCCGAATCAAATTGACAAAGCCCAGTGCCGTGACCTGGCCGGGAACCATCATAATCATCAGGATAAATGTAAAGGCAGCCTTTTTAAGCCTGAAATCATATGCATGTATTGCATAGGCGGTCAAGGTGGAGAAATATGTAGAAAGCAAGGCCGTTGCCGCGGATATGATGAAGCTGTTGCGCAATGCCCGAAATACCGGCAGGTTAGGATCGCCCATTAGGTTTTTTAAATTATAAAGGAAAGCCTTCCCCGGCAGAAAGGAAAAGCCCTTCTGAATATCCGGATGATATCTGCTGCTATTAATTATCAGTACATAAAAAGGAAATAAGCACAGAAAGGTTAATAAAATCAGTATGGCATGAACGATCATGGTTTTGATTCTAATTTTATTTCTATGCCATCCTACAGCCGCCATATTATCCCCACCTCTTTTCGCTTCTTTTGGATATTGTGAAATATACCAGCAGGCTAAGGATTGCAGTTAAAATGAACAGAATAACCGACAAGGCTCCCGCCATACCATAATTTTTGCTGTAAAGATGCTGATTCAGATACATAATCAAGGTTTTTGACGTACTGTTGGGATTACCTGAACCGTTGGTGAGAATCTGCGGAACATCAAACATCTGAATTCCACCAATCATGGATGTTATCAAAACATAAAGCAGGATAGGTCTGAGCAATGGCAGGGTAATTAGCCTGAATGCCTGAAACTGGCTGGCTCCGTCAACCTCAGCAGCCTCAAACAACGAGCTGTCGATTCCCAGGATTCCTGCCATTAAAAGGATGGTGGTGTTACCAAACCACATTAAAAAATTCATTGACGCAATCAGCCCTCTGGTTCCTCCTATACTGGACAGAAAGCGGAAGGGCTCATCAAGTATTCCCATCTTAACCAGCATATCATTGATCGGTCCGTTGTCACTGAACAAGGTAAAGAACAGCATGGCAAAGGCCGATGCCATTATTAAATTGGGCATATAGATAACAGCTTTGAAAAAGCCGGCACATCTTATCCTCAATCTTGTATTTGCAAACCATGCAGCCAGCAAGAGGGATAATAAAATCTGCGGGATGAATCCAATTATCCATATTATAATTGTATTTTTGGCATAGGTTAATAAATCCTTATTTGACAGCAATATCTTAAAGTTATTCAGTCCAACAAAATTGGGTCCGATCTGGTTAAGTCCCGATCTGTAATTTTCAAAAAGGCTGTTGTAAAAAACAGATATCAGGGGTATCAATGAAAATACCACATATACCAGGAAAAAGGGTATCAAAAATATGTAACCCCATTTTGTATAGCTTACGCAGCTCTTCCTTCTTTTTATCATATCTATACCTTGCCTTCCTCTAAAAGCTGTGGAACATGCGCCCATCGGGCATATGTTAAGAATACAGGATGAAGACTAAGCTTCATCCTGTATTCAATTACCCGAATTTAATCTGTCACAAGTTCAGGATATTTAATCTTAATATTATTGTAGAAGTTCTGCAAAGCCTGTTCCTTTGTAACATTTCCGTCGAAGTAATCCTTAAAGGCCTTCTGGAATTCCTCATTGCAGCCCTGGTCATAAGGAGAAGTATTGCTCATATCAATTTTGTCAGCAACTTCGGTAAACAGGGCAATATGATTCTGTCCGCCCAGGAAGTCGAAGCTGTAGTCGCTGTTTGCTATCTCATTCATAGCTTCCCTGTGATTGGTATAGTCTGCAACCTCCAGGGTGATCTTCTTCATCGTCTCCTTATCACAGGTCATTGTATACATGATATCCCTGATGGTGGCTATATTGTCGGTACCTCTCGCCGCACAGATCCATGTTCCTCCCCAATAGAAGGGTTCAGGTCCGTAGCAGACCGCCCAGTCACCATAAATACCGTTACCAACCTCCTTAGGTCCTTTTGCATCTGCCAGTGAGTAATCCATTAAGGTGAAGTTGATACCCCAGGTGGAATAGAAGAATCCGAAGGTCTTACCATCAGGTCCCTGATCTGCGCCCCATTCTGCGCTCCAGAGGGATGTCCTGTTATTATAGCCCTTTTCAGTAAATTCCTTGGTCTGGTCTACCCATTTCATAAGGTTAGGGTCAACTACCACTTTGCCGTTCTGTACCCATGGCCCGGATACATTATTGGAGAAAGTTCTGTAGGCATCATCATATCCTGACAGCATGGTATAGCCTTTTTCCTTCATTTTTGCTGCCACTGCATTAAACTTATCCCAATTACTCAACATTTCCTGAACCTTATCAGGATCATCGGTTCCAAGCACATCCTTGGCAATTGAACGTCTGTAGGCGAATAATCCGGGAGTAGCCTGCCATGATGTAGCCTTAATCCTGCCCTTGCTGTCGGTTACAATCTCCTGGGTGTATTTATACTGATTCTTCAAATCCTCCGCAGTAAGGCCTACTTCTTCAAGGCTCATGGTATAATCCGTATCAACATACTTCAAAGCATAGTCGGCTTCTATAAGGAATATATCAACCTTATCATCCGGTGCCGCACTTTCCTGTGCCAGCAAAGCCTCATCCAGCTTGTTCTGATAAGCATTATTTTCATTGGGTGTGATGATCCAGTTGACCTTTATATCACCGATACTGCCTGTGCCATCACCATTGTCCTTATACTTGGGGTAGAAAGAAATAATCCTGTTCTGGAATTCGTCATTCCAACAGTAAATATTTAGTACCTTTCCTTCCTCCGCCTGTGAACTGTCGCTTTTTTTGCCGCCGGAATCCTGACCCTTATTTTCTGTTGCTGTCTTCTGATCTGATCCGGTCTTGTCATCAGTTTTTGAACCACAGCCTGCCAATAAAGCAATCATCATTGCAACCATTAATAAAATACTGATTATCTTCTTCAATGTAATCCTCCCTCTCATTTTTGTTAAATTCAATATTCCTTTACTTTTCCTTATCATTGGTGTATTACATTGAATTTGCAATCATACGGTCGCAAGCCTAAGCAGATATGTGCACAAATCCAATATCTTTTGTAAATCTTGCATTTAGCAGTATAAATATAGTCAGGCCGATAGTTGTCTTAGTCTAGTTTTTTTACGGAATTACCAATAAGAATCCTGCCCTCTACCACCACCCTTTCAATAATGGATGCCTTTGGATTTTCAATCATAGCTATTAATTTTTCTGCTGCACTTCTGCCTATAGTTTCCGTATCCTGTCTTATTGTTGTAAGCTTTGGTTCAAGGAATTGTGACAACAATATACCATCATATCCGGCGACAGAAATGTCATCCGGAATTCGTAAGCCATATTGCTTAATGGCATTTATTCCACCTATACAGGAAAAATCATCCGGGAAGAGAATGCATGTAGGCCGTTCCTTAAGATTAAGCAGCTGCCTGGTAAGAATCGCAGTCGTTTCAGGATCCCTGTATATGCCGGACAAAACATAGCTGTCAGGGATTTTCAGCCCCAGTTCTCCGCAGGTTTTATAAAAGCTGCCGACACGATTTCTGGTAACAGATGAATCCGCTCCATGTATGTATGCTATCTTTCGATGTCCCATCTGATATATATAAGTCACCAAATCCTGTATTCCCTTAATATTATCTGATACAACGGAGGTTCGATTGTCGAAAACATGATCGATGGTTACCACCGGAATATCACTATGGATCAGCTCAATGACATCCGGATCATAAAAATTGATACAGGCTATGACTATCCCGTCAACACCCCGATATTTGGCGTGCTCATAATAGGACATGCATTTTTCGCCGACATGCTTATTGATAAAGGTAATGTCATACCCTTTACGTTCGGCCTCCTCCTTAAAGCTGTTCAAAACCCTGTTAAAATAATCATGGGCCAGGCCGTTATTTGCTTCATCTGCAAAAAGAACACCCAGATTATATGTTCTGTTGGTTTTAAGCGCCCTGGCAAAGGGATTAGGCAAATAACCCATTTCCTTTGCAGTTTTGTTAATCAGTTCCTTTGTAGCCTCTGAAATATCCTTATGGTTATTTAGCGCCTTACTTACTGTTGCTATTGAAACACCACATCTGGCTGCAATATCCTTTAATGAAACCAATGATAATTTCCCCTTATCTTTGCTTAATCGTTTCCTTTAAAAAATAAATCGCAAATCTTTCATTTTTATGTGAAACAATCCTAATATTATTGTAGTTACAGCAGTCACTTCAGTAATAAAACATTATTATTCACAATAAAAATTTAATTTTGCAAATAAAATTGTTAACTTTAACATATTTATATCTTAAACTATTTCTGTTATAAATGCAATAATTTTTAATAATTTTTTACTTAAACGTTTACGACAAAAAAGCTCTTTTTTGTCGAATTAAAAATAAAAAAGCCATGCAACAGATTCTTATCCATTGCATGGCAGCGTGCGCATTCTATTCTAAAGCCTGATAAAGCTCCCGGACAATATATCCTGCGAACGATACTCTACGCTTAAACATCTAATATCTAGGCGGATTTTTTCTTTGAGATAACATCAAATATTACCGCTGCCAAAAGGACTCCCCCCTTTACAACCTTCTGCCAGTTGGCATCCACACCCATGATACTCATACCCAGATTAATGACACCCATTAGCAATGCACCGATAATAACTCCCGACACCTTACCGGTTCCGCCGTAAGCGGAGGCTCCGCCGATGAAGCATGAACCTATGGCATCCATTTCATAATTTTGTCCATAGGTAGGCTGGGCGCTTGTTAAGCGGGCAATTGTTATCATTCCGGCCAGAGCTGCCAAAAAGCCCATATTGGTATAGGCCAGAAAATAAACCTTTTTTGTATCAATTCCGGACAGCTTGGTAGCCTTTTCATTTCCACCTACTGCATAAAAATATCTGCCCAGTGTCGTTTTTGATGTTATGTATGCATATACAAGAACCACAATCGCAACAATTATCAATACGGTTGGCAATCCCCTGTGCCTCGATAGCTGGTAAGAGATGGCTAAAATTGCGGCTGATACTACAATCGCCTTCATCAGCATATTCTGCAATGGCTCCAGCTCGTAGCCCTTTTTTGCCCGGATAAGCCTTCCCCGAATTTGAATAAAAAGATATATTGCACAGGCTATGACACCTGTCAGCATGGCTGTTAAATTAAAGCCTTCAAGTCCAAAGAAGTCGGGTATATAGCAATCTGCTCCACCTCCGAAAACCTTTACGAAGGTGTTATTGGTAATTGATACTGTCAAGCCATTCAGTACAACATTTGACAGCCCCCGAAAGATCAGCATACCGGCCAGGGTGGTAATGAAGGGGGGAACCCGTACATAAGCAATCCAAAAACCCTGCCAGGCACCGATAATAATTCCCAAAATCAGCATAAAGATAACGCAAATAACCCAGTGTACATTCATGTTTTCCATCAGTGTTGCTCCGGTTGCACCCACGAAGCAAACTACACTGCCTACACTAAGATCTATATTTCCGCCGGTCAGGATACAGAGCAACATACCTGTGGCTAAGACAAACACATAGGCATTCTGTGCTATCAGGTTGCTTATATTTTGTGCCAGAAGTATCTTTCCCCGGGTTCCCAATACAAAGAATGCTGTGATGACAATAAGTGCAATTATCATTGTATTAGCCTTAAAAAAGGATTTTATTCTTGCTTTATTCATTTCCTACGCTCCTTTATTACCGGTTTTCAAAATATGTGTCATTATAAGCTCCTGACTGGCTCCTTCCCCTGAAAGCTCCCCGACAATCCGGCCGCTTTCCATAACATAAATACGGTCACACATGCCGATTATCTCGGCAAGCTCCGATGAAATGAGAATAATAGATTTTCCTTCAGCCGCCAGCTGATTGATAATACAATAAATTTCATACTTTGCACCTACATCAATTCCTCTTGTAGGTTCATCCAAGATAAGAATGTCCGGATTGGCAAACATCCATTTTGCCAGCAATACCTTTTGCTGGTTGCCCCCGCTTAGGTTCCCCACATATTGCTCTACAGTCGGACATTTTATATTAAGCCTTTCCTTCTGCTGCTTCGCCACTTCAAATTCCTTGTCGGCATCAATGATCCCTTTCCTGCTTACCCCTTTCATATTGGCCAGGGTGACATTATGCTTTATGGAATTAGAAAGAATGAGCCCGTTTACCTTTCTGTCCTCAGTAACATATGCCAGTTTATGCCGAATAGCCGATCGGACACTGTTCAGATGGACTTCCTTGCCGTGTATCCTTATCCTGCCTGATATCCTGCTGCCATAGCTTTTGCCGAATATGCTCATGGCAAGCTCCGTTCTGCCGGAACCCATAAGTCCTGCTATTCCCACGACCTCTCCCCTTCGGACATATAAGCTTACCCCATCCACTATCTTGTGGTCGTCAAATAACGGATGATATACATTCCAGTTCTCTATTTCCAGGGCTATATCACCGATATTTTTTTTCTCTCTTTTGGGAAAACGATCGGAAATGCTTCTGCCAACCATGCCCTTTATGATGCGTTCCTCCGTAATTTCATCCACGCCCTTGTAGAGGGTTTCAATCGTTGCCCCATCCCGTATTATAGTTATGCTGTCGGCAACATAGGAAATCTCGTTAAGCTTATGGGATATTATAATGGAAGTCATGCCCTCCTTTTTAAACTGCAGCAGTAAATCCAAAAGTGCCTTTGAATCCTTTTCATTTAAGGAAGCGGTCGGCTCATCCAATATCAACAGCTTTGCTTTTTTAGCAAGCGCCTTCGCTATCTCAACCAACTGCTGCTTGCCAACACCTATATCCTTTACCAGGGTTCTTGAGGATTCAGCAAGACCTACTACTTTTAGATATTTATCCGCCTTATCATAGGTTTCGTCCCAGTCTATTGCATATGCTTTACCCCTTTCATTGCCCAGGAACATATTTTCTCCGATTGTCATATAAGGAATTAAGGCCAGCTCCTGATGTATTATAACAATTCCTTCTTTTTCACTGTCTTTGATGTTCATGAAGCGGCAGCTCTTGCCATTATATATGATTTCTCCCTCATAACTGCCATATGGATAAATACCGGACAAAATATTCATCAGTGTGGATTTGCCGGCTCCATTTTCACCTACAAGCGCGTGAATTTCGCCCTCTTTTACCTTCAAATTTACATTATCCAGTGCTTTTACTCCGGGAAAAGTTTTGCTGATATTTCTCATTTCAAGTATTACCTTACCCAATATTATCCCCTCCAAATATAGCTGTCACCGACCCCAAGTCATACCTTGCAGCAAAGCTATACTCCTCTTATACTTTAACAGGCAGGATTCCAATCCTGCCTGGGATGCTAATCCTGCCTGTATATTTTATGCCATATAATATGAGCTTAGGCTTACTTTAGCTGATCCTCGGTATAATAACCTGAATCAATTAACAGGGACTTATAGTTATCTATCGTTGCAACTACCGGCTCGCATAGATAGGACGGTACAATACCTTTGCCGTTATCATAGGTCTTCTCATCGTTGACAGGAGCCTTTTCACCCTTCATAATGGCCTCAACCATTTGTACAACCTGGGCTGCCAGAGTTCGGGTATCCTTAAATACCGACATTGCCTGTTTTCCTGCAATCATATTCTTTACATTTGCAATATCACAGTCCTGCCCGGTGATAATAGGCCACTGTCCTGTATATGAAGCGGTTAAAGCATTGGTAACACCGAGAGCAGTTGAGTCGTTGGAGCATAAGACGGCATGAAGCGTAGTTCCATCAGCGTAGAAGGAAGAAATGATATTTTCCATTCTCGACTGGGCATTTTCCGTCTTCCAACCGGCTGTGGCAACCTCTGCAAATTCGGTCTGACCGGACCTGACTATTAGCTTGCCTGACTCGATATATGGTCTTAATACATCCATAGCTCCGTTAAAGAAGAATTTTGCGTTGTTGTCTCCGGGATCACCGGTAAAGAGCTCTATGTTGAAGGGGCCGGCTGCATTCTTAAGATCCAGCGCCTGTTCAATATACTCACCCTGTTTGGCTCCTACCTTGTAATTGTCAAAGGTAGCATAATAGGTAACCGCATCCGTATTCATTATCAGGCGATCATATGCTATAACCGGTATATTCTTGGCCTTTGCCTGTGCCAGAACTGTTCCCAATGAATCCGCTTCGATGGCGGCTATAACCAGCACATCCACACCATTTGCAATCATATTCTCAATCTGTGATACCTGTGTGGGAATATCATCATCGGCATACTGCAAATCAACCTTATAACCTGCAGCCTCCAGCTGCTTTTTCATATTGTCGCCATCCTGATTCCAACGCTGCAGGGTCTTAGTAGGCATGCAAACTCCGATGGTCTTGGCAGCTGAGTCGGTCTTGCCTCCCCCGCCAACCTCCGTATCTTCCTTCTTGCCGCATGCAGTTAGCACAGCGCCGGCCATGGCAATACAAAGCAAAAGAGCGATTAGCTTTTTCATCATGCATAAATCCTCCCTTCTTTAAAATAAATGAACGGCATCTTTACGCAATCAATATACCATAAAGGTCATAGTACTTCCTTGCAAGTTGCTGTACATTTTTGAATTAGGGAGGGCTTTGTGCAATCAACTCTATATATTAACAGCAAAATAATGCTAGCCAAAGTACAAAAATTTACTATTACATTCCTTTTTACTCCTCCTGATTAATCTTTATTGGCATAAGGTACATTCAGATATACCTCTTCCCTTTTTTGAAAACCGCCATCTATAATAATTTCATCGATATTTTCCCTTGTGACCGCAATAGGCTCAAGCTTTACAAAGGGAACATAATATGTACCGTCAAATATTGTGGAACTGCTGTATATCCTCTCCCCCTTTGCCAGTCTGACGGCATATTCGGCTGCTGCCTTTGCCAGCTTATCCACAGGCTTGTAAACCGTCATAGTCTGGGTACCCTCCACTATTCTCTGGCAGGCGGCCAGCTCCGCATCCTGTCCGGTTACGACAACCTTCCCTGCCATACGGTTCTCACTCAAGGCCCGTACCGCTTCTGTAGCCAGATTATCATTTCCGCAAAACACCCCATCAATATCCTTGGTCAGCGAAAGAGCGTCATTTACAGCGCTGTAGGCCTCCTCCGCCAGCCAGTTAACTGCATTAACACTGTATATGATATTCAGGCTGCTGCCTTCAATTAACGATCTGAAGCCGGCTTCTATCTGCTGGACATTATTGTCGGTAGTAGGGCCGAAGATCGCAATGATATTGCCCCCCTCAGGTATATTGTCCAACAGGGTCTGAGCCATCAGGGCGCCTACCTTCTCATTGTCAAAGGAAATGTACAAATCCACATTGGAGTCCTTGAGCAGGCGGTCATAAGCAATAACTTTAATTCCTGCATCCTTAGCCTTTTTTATTACATCGCTGCAGGCTGCCCAATCAACTGCGATTACAACGATCACATCCATTTTCTTCTCAATAAAATATTCTAGCTGGGATAACTGCTTTTGTACGTCCCCATTGGCATTCTGAACATTTACCTCGGCTCCAAGCTCCTCGGCGGTAAAAACAAAAACATCCCTGTCCCTTTGCCATCTCTCTATAACAAAGGAGTCAAATGACAGACCGATTTTTATTTTATCCTCATTAACACCTGTTTGTGTAAGCTGCTCTTTCTTGTCTTTGCAGGCTACCAGCCCCATGATCAGGAAGATCAACAGCAGCAATCCCTTCATTTTCATAATTCCCACACCCTTCCTTGCTATATCAGCCTTTCCCTGTACTCGGTAGGTGTGAGCCCTACCTGCTTCTTAAATATTCTGCTGAAATAATTCGGGTCGCTGTAGCCAATGTCCGCGCAGATATTTTTTATGCTGAGCTCCCTGTTGTGTAAAAGCTTTTTTGCCTTTTCAATCCGGATATTAGTCAGGTATTCAATAAAGTTCTCACCTGTTTCTTCCTTGAAGAGCTTGCTGAAATAATAGGGACTAATATCAACAATTCTGGATACATCATCCAGAGAGAGATCCTTGTAATAATATTCTTCTATGTAAGCCTTGGCCTTCTTAATTAAACTGCTTGACTGCTCCTCCTTTTTGCTGATGATATTGCGGCAGGCCTCAGTCATTTTATCAATAAACCACTTACGCAAATGCTCATAATTGTCAATCTGTATTAAAGTCGGCAGATAGTCCTTCCGGTAAAGGAAATAGTAAGTCATCCCCCCGCTCAGGAATGCCTTCTGCTCAGCAAAGAGAATAAACTCCAGAACCTTCAGTTTGATATCCATCATACAATCCGGATAATGCTCTATCATCCAGTCAAAGAAAATATTAGCCTGTGTCCTGGTCCCTTCCAGATCCCCCTTCTCAACCCGCTCAAACAGCTCCCGTTCAGTTTCAATAGGATAGTTCTCCTCATACTCAAGACTAAGCGGAAGATCCTTGACATGTGCCACTCTGCCTTTGGCACACCTGGCAGCATTAATTGCTTCCTTATATGAGTCAGTCAGCTTATGGAGAGGAGTAACAGAACCTATCCCTATCTTGAACTGGATATTAATTCTGCTCATAAGATCCTTTATTATACGCCTTGCCTTTTCTATAAGTGCGATTCTGTCATCATACTCCAGCAAAGCCTTGTCGGATGGAATAAAGACAAGTATCCTGTTTACCATAATAGGCCCCACAATACAGTTTAGCTCCGCCTTCAGACATTCACGGATTATCGGATAAAAGGACTGTGCCTTCACACTGATTCCCACCGGATTGGTCAGTCTTCCTTCCAGCAGACAATCACCAAACTCCAGCACCATCATCATGCCATATTTCTCTCTGATGCCCAGCAGATTGCAAAAATTGTCCTTCTGGCTGCCAAAATCGTCACCGGACAAAACGGCATAGATAAAATCACCCTCAAGAATAGGCATGATTATCTCCATCTTCTCCTTAATCATCAGGTCATTGCTTCTTTTGCTGCGCTCAGCGTCAATGATGTCCATAGCCTTTTTCAGGGTCTGTACTATAACCGACTGGTTCACAGGCTTTGCCAGGTATTCCAAAACTCCAAGGTTTATAGCCTCCCTGGCATAGCTGAATTTATCAAAGGCAGTCATTATGATGAAGATAACGCCGGTATTGGTCTTTCTGATTTCTCTCATGGCTTCTATCCCATTGATGCCCGGCATCATAATATCCATAATTGCTATATCCGGCTTAAACTTTTCTGCCAGCTCTATAACGCTCCTGCCGGTGGAGGCTGCCTCAATGCAGCAGCTGTCTCCGAAATTCCTCTCTATAATAAATTTTAATGAATCAATAACGATACCTTCGTCATCTGCCAGCATTATCTTGTACATTAATCATTACCTCCCATCTGCCCTTGTATTTCCTTTGCAGCCGGCCCCAAGGCTGTTTTTGGGATACGCAGGGTTACACTGGTTCCCATAAAGGGCCCCGGACTTTTAATTTCTATAACATCCTCCTTGTCATAATACAGGCGGAGTCGGCTGATTACATTACCAAGCCCGATTCCGTTGGAATCCCTTGAATTATGCACCCCCCCTGTTTCCACCCGCTTGCTGACATCGGCGTTCATGATCCTGTCAATAGTAGCCTCATCCATTCCCGTTCCATTGTCAGATACAGTTATCAGAATGCTGTCCTCATCCTGATACAATTTAAGCCTAATCTCCCCTTCATACTCAATGTCCCTGATGCCATAATTTACTGCATTTTCCACAACTGGCTGAAGTATCATACTGGGAACCCGAACGTCCAAAAGCCCTTCATCGATCTCCTTGTAAAAGTGTATTCGGCCACAAAAACGAACATTTAAAATATAAATATAGTTGTCCACCAGGCGGATCTCATCCCGAATGGTGGAATCCTGCTCGAAGCTTTTCATGTTGTAGCGGAAGAAATCAGCCATATTTTCGATAAAAATGCAGGTTTTGTCAGCTCCCTCCATCATAGCCAGCTGAGCTCCGGCATTCAAAGTGTTAAAAAGAAAATGAGGATTAATCTGAGCCTGCAGGTATTTAAGCTGGGCATCCTTCAGATGGTTGGTCATCATCAGCTCCTTTTCCTTCATTTTACTCTCCAGCTCCATACTCTCCTTCGTCTTAAGGATATACTGATGGATACTGACGGTCATTGTATTGAAGGCCCTGGTCACTATCTCTATCTCATCGGAGGAATTAACCTGAATTAAACCTGCTTCAAAGTTGCCTGCAGCCACCTCATTGGCAGCCTCAGCCAACTTCATAAGTGGCCCGGTTATACTTCCGGTCACGATTATTATCAGTATGATATTAAAAACCGTGATTACCAACAGTACAGTTGTGCTGATTAGCTCAAGATAGCCTAGGGACATCCTCAAAAGCTCATAATTATTGGAATTATATTTAAACTGCTCATTATTCAGGTTGGTAATATAGGTGCTTATGTAATCGAACATATCATCGGCTTCCTCAAACATCACCTTATATTTCTCGATATTGCGGCCACGCTTGGCATCCACCGCCTGGTCAACCAGACTAAGATAGCTAAGGGACATATTTTTGATATTCTTTTGCATGATCAGCATATCATTTTCAGTTATATCTCCCTTCAGCTCATCAATCAGATTGCGGTAGTTCTGTCCGCTCCGGTAATAGTTCTCCAGGGCATCACTGCTTTTGGTATTCAGATACTCATAGACATATTCATGCAGCATAGTAAGCGAATCCAGCAGCTCATTCAGGCCTACATTGCTTACATAAACCTCATCAATCCTGCTGATTGATTTATTGATGTTATAGTAAATAAACATGTTGACAAAGAACATTACTCCGGTAGTAAAGACAAAAACAATGACAAGACGAAAGCGGATGGTGCCCTTTCTTGTAATCCTGCCCTTTAGCCCTTGATTTTTATTGCCATTGTGCAATTTATGTTCCTTTAAGCCCTCTGGCTCTTTATGAACCTGATCTCCCCTGCATCCCATATTTTTCTTAGTATCGTTATCGCCCATGTATATAGCCACTCCTTGCCTTCTCATGCCTTCAATCCGCCTGCTTTTTCATATATTCCTTAATGTTGGTTTCATTGATAACGCTGATATCAACAGAAAAGTAATCACTTACCTGCCCGCTTTCTATAAATTCCGTCAAGGCCTCCACGCAGCAGGCCCCCATTTGCCTGGCATCAATTGTTATCGTGGAGTGGATGTTTTTCATTTCAATAGCCCTTAAAATCAAATCTTCATCATAATACCCGATGATTGTTATATCCCCCAGCTTATTGTAGTCAACCAGCGCCCGGTAAGCATTTCTGGTATCTGTGGCTGTAAGACAAACTAAAACATCGGGCGGTTCCCAGGACATGACAATCTCTCTTATATCCTCCTCGGAACTAAAAGGATTCTGCGTTCCTATGATTGCATAGTCAAGCTCCACATCCATTCCCGATACTGCTTCAGAAATATTGGAGTAGATGGTGTTCTGGCTGCTGTCCTTGCTGTCTGCACTAAGCAGTACGGTTATTTTTTTTCGCCCTTCCCTTACCAGCTCAAGAACCTGTTTTGCGTAGGTCTGACCCTGATTATAGCTGTTGATGCCAACAAAGCTTATGCGCTTGCTTTCCGGGGCATCAGTAAGGACTGTTACCACCGGAATATTAACCTCCATGGCTTTATCAATCAGACGTGAGATTTCCTCTTCACCATTAGGCTCGATAATGATGCCGTCTACCCTGGAAGCAATTGCAATCTTCATCAGATCCTTCAGATCATAGGAGCATTGAAGCTTGCTTCCTACCTTTTCAACGTAAACATCCAGCTCCATGCCCTTTTCCAAAGCTCCCTTATAAATAGCCTCCCAGAAGGGAGCGTCCGCCTCCTCGGAGATTATTGCATAATGATATCGATATTTATGGTAACTGGCCGTATCCGCAGCTGCTATCCCTGCTATTTTGCTCTTGTAAAATATCATGCCGATAAGGATGATAATGCAGCCTGCTGCAATACTGCTAATCAGAGCAGTGGAGATTACCCGGTTTTTTTGGATGCAGCATTTAAGCCTTCCCATGTCATACCCCTTCTTTCTGATCAAAAGAAAAACAGGACAGCCTGTATGATTAGTATAACATATTTTTAATAAATTTGTTAATATTTTACATTTAAAATTGCAATCTTTGAAGGCAAAGGCCTTTTTGACATTGCATTGGCTTACCTTAAAGCAAAATCCGGAAAAATTATCTGTTAGACAGAAGCCATAGTACGGCTGCGCGCAACTTTTTTGTAGAAAATCATAAATTAATATCGAAAACGGTTTTATTTCCGTTTTCATATCAACAAAACTAAGGAAGTGATAATATGAAACCCAGGCTCATTAACAAAACCATAGGCAAAGCTAGTGTATCAATAGCATCAAAGAAAAATGAAAATGATATTTCCGCACTAAGAAAAGAGATTGTCAGGTATGCCCTGCAATTTGAAGGAAATCCCTATGTTATGGGCGGAACCAGTCTGACTAAAGGCACAGACTGCTCCGGCTTTACCCAATCCGTTTTTCGGGACAATGGCATTAAGATTCCACGAACATCAAAAGAACAGGCAAAGGGCGGTAAAAGCGTCCCCCTTGACGATATAAAACCGGGTGATCTGATTTTTTACACAAAAGATGGTCAGATTAATCACGTTGCCCTGTATATAGGAAATAAAAAGGTGATACATGCCAGCAATCCAAAATCAGGCATAAAAATTTCAAAATACAATTATCGCAAGCCCTATAAGGCTGTAAGCTATCTTGACTGACGATTGTACCGGAAATTCTGTCATAGCAATACCGGTTTTACCAATAAACAGCTATATTTAAGACCTTACGCAGGAAACTTTCCTCAGATATTTCAGCCAGAAGTCTCATAAACAGAGGGAAGCCCCTTACCTATTTTCATAGCATTGCTCCCTATAGCGTACAGAAATTTTAAAAATCATAAATAGCAAATCATAAAAAATCCCCTAAATTCCCTTTTGAATAAGGGATTAGGGGATTTGATTTGTCTAAAGCTCATATCATCGTATCATTTCGCAAAGCCTCATCCAGATCACAGTGCAAAATTCGTTTTCCGCCAAGATAATAAGCCAAAGCAACAAAAGCAAAGATCATAAGCGCAAAGCACAAAACCTGCAGCAGAGGAAGCTCCTGCAAGACCTCCGACCATTCCAAATAACTGACTTTCGTCATAAGAATCTCAGCCAGCACAGTAATGGGAATAGTTATCAGCAGTGGACGGCCTGCGATAAGTATAGCCTCTACAATAAACATTTTAACCATTCCCTCCGGTGTCAGCCCTACAGACATATACTGGGCAAATTCCCTTTTTCTTTGCTGCAGAAAACCAAGGGCATTTGAGAATACATTGGCAATTCCAATAAGCGCAAGCAGGAAGCAAAAGGCAGCAATACTGAACTTATATGCATTTATTACCTTATCATTAGATATCTTCTCCTGAATTCTGTTCTCCATATCAGCCTCATAGCTTACACCCAGTACCTGCTTTATATTATCTTCCAGCTCATTTAGCTCCTCCAGTGTAGCCCCGTCTTTGGTCAATATACGGACATAGGTATCCTTTTCAACCTCTTCTATCTTATCAGATATTTTTTCCCACAGGGACAAGGGAAGAAAATGAGCCATACTATAATTATCATAATCCTCCCGCAATAGCGGAACCTGAGTCGTAAAGCCAATGATTGAAATTTCAGCGTTTTCCTTACTATGCTCTTTATTCTGTAAAATAACTTTGTTCTGATTTTCATTTACATAAGGAACATATTTTTTATAGCGAAAATTACTGTTTATACTGTCCCATATTCTGTTTAAGATAATGGCTCCGTCCAGGCGGGCTGACAGATTAATACTCTGGCAAAATTCTGCAAATGCCACATCATCCATGATAATAAGAGGAGCTTTAACCAGCCATCCCTCATGATTTTTGCTTACAGATGAGCCGGCAATCTTATCCAGGCCGCCAAGCTTACCCAATTCTTTACTTAGCCACTCCTGTTGAACGCTTACCCAGGATACCGCCTTTTGATATACAATTAAGTCCTCAACCCCCTTGATTTCACGCAGCTTATCAATCTTATCAAAATCCTCGATCCTTGTATTATATATGGTAACCATTTCATCCCAGGCATTTTGGTATCGTTCAAAATAGGTATGTCTGGTGCTAATATTTGAAAGGGACACGGCGCACAGCATCAAGGTAAAACCTAAAAAGGACAGAGTCAAAGATACAAAAGCAGTACGGAGAGCCTTTTTTTGTGCTTTCAATGCATTGGCGGCCAGCTCCCCCTCAAAGCCAAATAAGCGGGATATTACCGGGCTTCGTCTTCTTTTATTCAGCTTAAAATCTGTTCCCCGGATAGCTTCCAAAGGCGTTACTTTGCTTAGCCGTCTTGCCGGCTTCCACGCAGATAATAATACTGTAAGTGTAGAGATTATAATAGTAATTAAAAATATGGCCGGATTGTAATAGAATACAGCCTCATGCCGGGATACAATATCAGCTGCAAGTATGTTTGCCGCCTTCATAGCTCCGAAGCTGGCAGCAATACCCAACAGGCTCCCCAGAAGAATAGGTATTATAGAAAGTATCAGCGCTTCCTGCAGCAAACATGTACGAATCTGTTTCGGTGTGGCTCCGATACTTGACAGGATGCCAAATTGATGAATTCTGGCCCGCATGGTCACAGCATAGGAATTACTGATAATCAGAATTAATGAAACTGAGATTATAAATAGAATCAATAAGTAAAAAGGAAGCAATAAGGGGGGCTGCTTGTCCCGGGGATCATTTATTAAATAATTAGACAATAAAGTTTTATGATAGAAAGCAGCATCTTCATCCAATCCCAATTTGTCCAGGATTAGAGGCATATCCTGATAAATTCTTCTCATATTATAAAAGTAAATATCAACCACAAGCTTATTATCTTCTGATAGTTCTTTATTAATAATATATTTTTCCACATTTGCAAAAGCAGGAATGATATTTAGTTCTTCTTCACTTAAATTCCCGACAATTCTCCCCTGCCAGTCTCCTTCCTTTATGATGATACTGTCTATATCATATTTCCATGCATTATAGAACACACTGCACAGAAAAGACAAAAAGAAGGAGGAAATCAGCGCAGCTACCATGATGGATATGCTTGATGCCCGATTTGTCCTTATATAACTAAGGGAATAGTCCTTCCACATAAGGCTCACCTCCGATTTTCATCACTGATGATCCGACCATCCTCGATAGTTATGATCCGGTCAGCCTCAAGGGCAATCTTTTCATCATGGGTAACCAGCAGGATAGTCTGCTTCAGATTACGATTGAACAGCTTTAAGAGATCAATAATTTCTTTGGAATTTTTCCTGTCTAAGTTGCCGGTGGGTTCATCAGCAAGCAGGATGGCAGGCCGGTATATCAAAGAACGGGCTATGGCAACCCGCTGCTGCTGTCCTCCTGACAGCTGATGTGGTAAGGCATCCAACTTATCTCCAATAGCCAAGGTACTGATTATTTGCTCAAAATACTCCATATCCGGTTTCCTTTTATCCAATAGAAAAGGCATAAGGATGTTCTTTTTTACCGTCAGGGTAGGAATCAAATTAAAAAACTGATATACCAGCCCTACCTTCCTTCTTCTGAAAACAGCAGCATTGCTGGCATTTAATTTTCCAATCTCAACCCCATCTATCATTACCGTTCCCTTTGTTGCCTTCTCAACAGCTCCTAAAATGTGCAGAAGGGTAGATTTACCTGAGCCGGATGGCCCGACAATAGCAAGAAATTCTCCCTGATTCACAGAAAGGTCAATCCCATTCAGTGCCATAACACTGTTACTGCCCTTACCATATATTTTTTCAAGCTTACTGCATCTAAGTATTTCCATCGTGAACAAATCCCCCCTATGTACTTTGTTCTGCAATTTCATAATATCATAATAAAATGACATCTTAGTGACTATAAAAGCGGATTTCAAAACAAGCTCCTCCCTGAGGTAAATTTTCGGCGCTTATGATGCCATTCTGCATTTCTATAATTTCCTTTGCAATAGAAAGCCCTATTCCAATTCCGCCCGTCCTCCTGTTCTTTCCCTGATAAAAGCGTTCAAAGATATGTGGAAGATCCTCTTTTGCAAATCCCGGGCCTTCATCCCATATGCGTATTTGTACATATAAGGGGTTCTTCTCATAGCTGCAGTAAACCTTATCTCCTTCCTTACTGTGTTCCATTGCATTTTTCATTAAATTTATCACTGCCTCCATAGTCCAATCCAAATCTGCTATAATGCTGACTTCCCCCATTTCAGGAATATCAATAAAAACCCCTGCATCTGCAAATAGCTCCTGCAAATTGTCCGCAGCGAGACTAAGAAGTGTAAATATATCTACCGGCTCCTTCTTTAGGACAATTGCTCCTGCATCAATACGGGACAGGATAAGTAATGCCTTCTCAAGATGAGTAAGTCTCTTTAGCTGCTTTTGAATCTGTGTAAGATACTGTACTGAGGGATTGTTCTTCATCATCTGGACAGATAGAGATATTGCTGTAATGGGAGTCTTAAGCTGATGGGCAATATTAGAAAGATTATCCGCAAACTTTTTCTTGGCTTGCAGGGCAGCTTCTCTTTCTTGATACAGGGAGGTCACCGTTTTATAGATCTCATCCGCCAATTTGCCGAACTCATCTTCACAGACCTCAAAAAGCAGTCCGGAAGCTCCCTTATTAACCTTCTCCAGATAATTGGTCAAACGCCTTATCTGACTGATTTCTTTTCTGTGCCAATACCATAAGGCAGTAAGTACCAAAGCAAAAGCTAATAGAAATCCAATTGTTATGTATTTAAATATATTTCTTTGCATGGGCTGCAACAAAACCTCTATATCATAGCCTAAATCTGAAAGGAGATTCTCCTCCCCTGCTTCTTTCGTCTTGTTTTTGTAGCTTTTTATGATGTCCAGTACAATATGTCTTACCTCCGGCTCTTTTTCTACAATCTCATGGAGCAGGCCGCCAAAAGTCTGAAATTGCATCTGATTATTATATCTTGTTAGGAGAATGGCAGTCAGGGAAGCAGAAAGAATGCATGCAGCCAATATGAAAATCGCCGTCAGCCTGATACTAATTTTCCCCTTCATATTCCATCCTCCATGCGATAACCAAAGCTCCGTATGGTTTTTAAGCAGGCGGGATAATTTAGCTTTTGTCTCAAGCGCTTCATCGTGACAGTCAATGTATTGTCATTAACGAAACTTCCATTATTATCCCATATCTGGTTTAAAAGCTTTTCCCTTGTAACTGTTTTTCCTTTGTTCCTCATTAAAAGCAAAAGAAGCTGATATTCCATCTGACTTAAATGAACCTCTTCTCCACTGCAAAAAACCGCCATTCGGCTTTGATCTATAGATATTTCACCACAACAAAGATAAGTTTCCGATAAATTTTGTGTCCTGCGCAGCAATGCCTGTATACGCGACCATAAAACCTCAAGCTCGAAAGGCTTAACAACATAATCATCGGCTCCGCAATTAAAGCCCGCAACAATATCCTGGCTATCATCCCGTACGGTAAGAAAAATAACAGGCAGTTTTATCCACCTTTGACGTATCCATCGGCATAGGATATTGCCCTGACCATCCGGCATATTCCAGTCGATTAACAGGAGCCCTGGCAAGCGTTTTTGTAAAGCTGCTTTGGCCTCCGCGATGGTAGAAAAGACAGAAACAACACAATTTTTCATTTGAAGATAATGCTTTACAGTCTGTGCTATATTTTCATCATCCTCTATATAGTAAATCTCAAGCATAAAGCTCCTCCCTGTATATGTAATTAAAAAACCCCTTTTAATGTTACTTAAAATACCTGCAAAAGATAATAATAGGCTGCGTATCAATAGATTGTACCTGATCGCGGCTTGCGCACATGGAATTTGGAGTAATCGGTAATGTCCTTGGATAAGCCTTACACTATAATTATATCATCCATCATTTTACATATAAAGGGAGTTTATGTTTATTAAAACCGAAACAAAATTGATTAAGAAAAGTGAAGCCCATTAGGGCAATAATATAGAAATCAGGCAGAAAAACCCGTCAGGGCAGAAGCGGATTGCCTGCCGGCGAACCTAAAAAAAAAGCACCCCGACATGCAGCGATGACGCCGGTGTGCAGTAGAATCTTGAAGTTACTGTTTTTCAAATTTAATATTCACCAAAAATGAAACTATATGGAGTCAGTAAGTTCAGCTAAGTAGCCTCGAATCACTTCATATATCTCATCGGCGTGGCAATCCTGATATGGCATATGTCCGGCACCCTTGATTGTTACCACCTTGTTATGGGCTTCCTGGCTAAATGCCTGAATTTGAGAAGGCGTGCATACCGGATCAAGCTCTCCCGCAATTAATAAGGAAGGAATCTTAATATTAGGTAAATCTATAGTATAATCATGTGTGACTTCATCCTCCGAAAAAAGGAATGCGGTCACAGCCCCGGCCTTACGGGCCCACTCCTCTTCCGGATAATCTAAAGTGTTAACTTTTCTAATATGAGCCGGCACTTCTTCCATTCCGTAGGCTTCATCACGAGTTTTATTGCTCAGATTGCCTAAACCCTGGTAGAGTGTTTCAAATGTTACATCATCTGTTAGGGTTTCTTTAATAAAGATTGCTTCCTCTTTCGTGCATGAAGACACTTTGGCTGCACATCTATATACATTTTTGAGCGATTCAAGCATGCCGAAACTAGGACAGATGTAAATCAACTTTTCTATATTTTCAGGATACTTAAGGGCATATCTGACTATTAATGTTCCACCGTAAGAATGACCACACAGAATCATCCTATCTATGTCGAATAACTTTCTAAGCTCCTCAATATCATCAACTAGCATTTCAGAATTGAAGTTATTTTTTATGCTGTCACTACGTAAGCAGCCCCTTTCATCAAAGATCAAAACATTGCATAAATCTGCTATCTTCATGGCCATATATCGAAAATCCCAGCATCCATTACCGGGACCGCCGTGAACGTATACAAAAGTAGATTTATCTTTACTTCCCAATTTGCTCTCCGTGTAAATCTTAGCCCCATCACTGAGGGGAACAATCCTTTTATCCATATTCTCTATTACTCCTTATTTCCATTAGTAGCGTAGTAATGCTATACTGTTTATACACTGATGAATTTTTCCTTGATTACAGAAATAGTATCCTTTGATACCCCAATCGATAATAAATATGTTTTATTTCGTTTTGTAATAGCCTATGATTCCATCCTTTTTGCAGAAATTCTGTCGCTTAATCTATGTAATACCGTAATGGTTTATCAATAGAAAAGTTATCCTTTGTCATGATTTATTTAACCTTTTCCTTATATACTTTTGAATAATCACTGTATATTTTAACTCCATCCACTGTAATATAAATTCTGGCTTTAACATAATAAGTTGTGTTGCTTTTTAGATTTTTAACCGTTCCTGACTCTTTATTTACTACCTTTTTATTTACAAAATCGGCATCAGTTGAATAAATAATTTGAATGCCGCCATAATTACTGTACCAATAATCACTGTCGGTATTAAAGCTGAAGCTCCCTTTACTTTTGCTTACCAGGTTATATATTACCGGTGGAGCCGGTTTGATATAGAAATTAATTTCTTTCTCACCATAGTAAGCCCCTATACCTTTGACAATAATTGTAGCTTTACCGGGCTCTATATTATCTTTGTATTCAAGCTCATAATCTATGCCTTCCCTGAGCTTTTTACCATTAAATTCTATTACCGGCTTTGGTTCTATGTAGTCATCTGTATATTTTTGGTTATTGATTTTACCAAATGTCGCCGACTGAATATTTGTCAGGTATATTGTTTCTCCAAGACAGAGCTCATTAAGCACTATCCAGTTTTTTTCCGGGTCCAATGTTGTAAAATACACCTTGTTATTTCTATATACCGGTGCCTCATTCTCTGTAAGCCTGATTCCGCCTAAAGATATTTCCTCCTGCAATATTTCACCGTTACCGGATAAAATCATATAATATGAGTCAATAAAATGCTCTGCAGCATCTTTAGTTTCATATTTGAATTTTTCCCATAGTAAAACGATACGACCATCTTCTGTAACAACCAATTTGGGATTAACCACACAGTATTCGTCCGAATAGTCAGTAAGCCACAGAACGCCATAATCTGCTTCATTGCCGTTTAAAAACAACTTGGTTTGTGCAGACGCTGGTCGCTTACCCGTCGCCCTGCGTGTTTCAGTTTTTAATAGCTGTGCATTTTCTCCACTTGTATACATGAAATTCTTCTTTATAATTTGAATAAACAAATTTCTTGCTTCACTGTCACCACAATAATTCCTGTTTGTGGGAGCCGTGTCAAGAGATAAGGTTTTTTCTGATGCAGCGGCCAAAACATATCCCGTCTCAATTTCAGCTATGCCAGCCAACTGGGCATAGGTTTCATTATAGCCATAATCACGGTTAGAGCCTTCTCTAAAATGGAAAGGTACATAATTAAATGTATTCCATATATCTGTATTCCCTTTTTTAGATAAACTTATCTGAAATCCCCGTGGATATGCATCCCCCTGATTGACAAACAAATAATCCCCACTGCTAGTAACTATAACCCTTTGGTCAAAGGAATGACTTGCGTAGCAGCCGGCCTGGTTTACTTTTGTCATTGTAGCTGTGTCGACAAATATCACATGATTTGACTGATGTCCGTCATACATTTGCCTGGCATAATTACAAACCAATATATTTCCGTTAAGAGCTATGTCGCAATTACCGGATTTAAAAGGCACTTTCGTTCCCCATTCTGTACCTGAATATGTACAGGTATCATTTCCGGTAAAAGTCACCTCACTAACATACTCAAAATCAGAATTGTACTTGACCACACTAAGTACAACCTTATCGGGATTATCAGTTTCATTACTTTGCCCATATACAATATAATAATTGCCTTCTGAATCAATAATGGCTCCACCAAAAAGAGGATAAGGTTTTTTTACTGAATAAGTCTTAATACTGCTAAAATCCTTCGAATACTTTATCAAAGTAATTTTATCATTTGAATCATAGATAGTATTATAATTGCCCAATGAATCAAAAAATTCTGAAAGCGGTGATACCTTTGCGGAATAAGTCCATAAACTATTAGTAACAGTACTTTTATCCAAATCTTCAACTTTATTTATATAACGTTCAACCTTAGCCCGTACTAAACTCTCTTCTGCACCTGCAATATTGCTCCCTGTAACTAATGGGCTAATTAGTATAACAAATATAGCAAAAAAGCTAATTAACATATATCCTCTCTTCATTGTGATCCTCCAAGCTTCAAGCACTATATCTCATTTTATTCGATGTATTCTATATAAAATATATGTATTTTTCATAATTATACTAACTATAGAATCGGATAACAATATCATTTTGTAGATTTTATTCTGTTCTTTCCTGACGCAAACTTCATTCATTTATCAAGTGTACCGCCAGCTCCATCCCCTTTTCACACCGTCCCTTTGCAGCAGTCAACAAGGTAACTAATAAAAATGTGAACTACAACGCCGGTCGGCACAATATGCCCTGTATTATTGCATGCTTAATGTGTTAAAGCTTTATGCCATTTATGTACCTCATATTACAGAATACATTTACCAGCTCTTTTTCAGACAACTTGAGAAATGTATCTCCTTGCACAGGTTGTACTGGGATACTGATGATACCATTGATAATGACCTAATTCTGTTTGGGGAAAAGTTAAAGAACGCTATCTCAGATGGTTTCCTCCCATATATTCTTATACAATTAATTTGTCAAACCTTTGTGAGGAAAGCTGCAGGTGCTTCATATTCTGTAAGCCCGAACACTGCACAGTATATAAATACCGTGCAGTGTTCATTATCAAGAGGGAATGCAGTATTCATAGCCGATTTTACTTAATTATGCTTTCAAATATATCATAAAGCTCTTTTTCTATTTGCCTTATTTGCTTTTTAGACATACCCAAATCAAAAATAGTATCTGCAGCATGGGCAAAATCGTAGAGGTTACAATTGCCTGTACGTTCTCCTATTCCAAACAGGGTGCAATCAATGAATTTCGCACCGGCTAATGCGCCGATTAATGAATTGGCTACAGCCATACCCAGATCATTGTGAATATGCAGCTCTATTGCCATATCCGTATAGGAAACCAAGGTTTTTATCAGCTCCCTGGTACGGGAGGGAGTCAAAATCCCCACCGTATCAGCAATCCGGATTACATTAACTCCGACCTTCTTTAGTTCCTTAGCCAGACTCAAGATAAAACCTATATCGGCTCTTGAGGCATCCTCAAATCCGACTGTAACATCTACCCCCTGATTTTTGGCAATATCAACACACTCAAGTACATTTTTTATTACCCAGCTTTTATTCTTTCTTAACTTACTGTAAATTTGAATATATGAAACCGGAGTACCTATATGAATTATATCAGGCCTGCAATTAATCGATCTTTTTACATCGTCAACATTCATTCTGCTCCAGACGGATATTTTTGCCCTTTTTTTATTTTCTAATATTCTGCAAATCCCCTCCTCCTCAGCTTCAGAAAGAACAGGGATTCCGGCCTCTATTTCATATACACCCAGCTCATCCAGCAGCCTGGCAATCTTAACCTTGTCATCCGGCCCAAGGGCAATACCCGGGCTTTGCTCGCCATCCCTTAAGGTAGTGTCAACTATGTATCTTACTTCCCTCATCGGCAAGCACCCCCCTTACAATCCGGACAAATTCCTCATCATTAAGACTGGCTTTTTTTGCTGAAGAAAAGCTTTTTACCCTTTTGAGTATCATTATAATTCTATCCTCATCCGGCATCGGAAGCTGCATCTGGCTCAGCTTCATCCTTATTGCCTTTGTTCCGGAATGCTTCCCGATTACCAGTTCAGCTTTTTGCCCAACCCAGCCGGGATCATATGCCTCATAGGTGGCAGGGTTTTTCATGATACCGTCAGCATGTATACCCGCCTCCACCTGAAATATTTTTTTTCCAAGTATGGGCTTTCTGCAGCTTATAGTCCTTCCTGTGAACTTCTCATACAGCCGGCTCAGCTGGGGCATGACGGTCAGGTTACTGTTAGGCTTTCGGCGGACACTAAGTCTCATTGTCATAATTACTTCCTCTGTTGCTGCATTATTTTTTAAGCCTGCAAAGCTTGATATGATTTTGTTTCCATACTCCGAAAGCCAAAGTACGGCAAGAGCGCTGGCGCAATTATAGTGATTTTCCGGGCAGAACTGAATGCTGCTGCCTGGCAGCATTGTAATTATGTCCCGCATGATTCTGTCATATGAATAGTGCAAAAGACTATCCAGGCCCACTATGCGAAGCTCCCCGCAACCCCGCATTTGTATAAGCTTCATTATTTCTCTCGGGTCATTTATTTGTATCTCAGGGATTATTCTTTCATCCGAAACAGCATGCCGGCTGACAAAACCACAAAAGCCGGGGTGATTGACCAGGTCACGTTTGGTCATGGCATCTGCTGAGCTGATATTCAGATAATATTTACCCTTCCCAGGCAAATATTCCATTCTTTCGTATACTGCTGCAGAAAGCTCGATGATATCAACTCCAATTGTAAGAAGTAACTGACAGAACATATGCAGCTCCTCCTTCGAAGGCAGAGAATGGTCAATTGCAGTTAAGGTATTATCGATTATAATCAACATGCCGCATTCCCCCTGTTACCCTTTGTATCAAAACTGGTCGTTCCTATATCTCCACAGCTCTGCTACAAATCAGCAATTTAGATTTGTTTTTGAATTTTTGTCCTTTTTGCACAATGTTGTGAAATCTAGTTATAATATTTACTATTTTTTAATTCTGCTGCCACCTTCTCTAGCGAGGCTTCTATTATGTCATATGTGGTAAAGACCTTTATTCCCTTCATGGTAAGCTTCTGTCTGGGGGCTTCTCCAATGCGCATAACCAAAACAGCCTCACAGTCTCCTATTGTCTTAAGGATAAGATTCATCTTATCCTCCTGCTCATCACATTCCTGCATCCCGTCACAATACTGTCGGATCGCTCTTTTTTCTTTAAATGCGGTAACCCCGTTCTTGTATTCATATACATAGAACTCAGTAGCATGACCAAAATGCTGATCAACCAGCACTCCGCTTTTGCTGGCCACCGCCATCAAAATACCCTTGCCACTTTCCGCACAGCAGCAGCTTTTGGTTAGGTTACCTACAGCATCTGCCCGGCATTGCTGGCAATGATACATCTGCTTAAGTATTTTGCTGCATTTATCACGCATCTGCTTCAACTCCTGATCACTTACAGCAGGCAGCTTTTCAAATACACTTCCTGCCACAGGAATCATGGGAATAATATTTGTCATAGTGGCTCCCAGCTCCTTAACCAGCTTTACCAATTCCGGGATCTGAGCGTCATTTATACCCTTCATCATGACTATATTAACCTTCACAGCAACTCCTCTGTCAGCCAGCATTTTTATACCTGCTATCTGATTGGCAATCAGGATTGCGGCTGCAGCTTCTCCGCTGTAGCGTCTTCCCATATAATCAACATATTTATATATCCTTGCTCCTGCCAGAGGATCTGTCGTATTCATTGTTACGGTTACATGGCTTACACCGGCTGCTATCAGCTGATCCGCATACTGGGGAAGCATCAGTCCATTGGTTGAGATGCAGAAGGTTACATCCGGATCATAAGACCTGATTAATCGCAAGGTCTCCATGGTCTGTTCAAAATTGGCCAGGGCATCACCAGGACCGGCAATACCGGCAACAGTCAGCCTTGCAAGTATTTTTTTTGCTTCAATATATCTTTGGACGGCTTCCTCCGGCTTTATAACAGAGCTGGTTACTCCCGGTCTGCTTTCGTTGGGACAATCATATTTTCTGACACAGTAATTGCAGCTGATATTGCATCTGGGAGCTACCGGCAAATGTATTCTGGCATATTGGCGGGCGTTGCAGTTAAAGCAGGGGTGGTTTGACGTCTTTTCCTCCATGGTCTTACCGGTCTCCGCTTTTTTCTCAGCCTTGAAATATTTCTGATACAATTCCTTGCGAAATCCGCTTTCCTTTTTTGCCATAATAGCATTACTGATCTCATCCAGAAGGCTTAAGGAGCCTGTATAGCCAAGCATCGCCAGCCTCTGCCCTCCCAGTCTGTCATGTATGGGAAAGCTTCTTCTTACAAGGCTTATGTTAAGCTTGTGGGCAAGTCTTCTGCCATCGGAATTTCCTATTAAAATATTGATACTATATTTTCTTGCCAGCCTCTCCAGCTCATGAAAATTAGTTTCCTCCAGAACTTCGTATGGATGATCGTGGTACTGCCCGGCAAGCTCCTTTATTTCAACCTCCAGCCTTCCTTTAAAAGCGCTCGTCCTGCTGCCGGTAGCCGCTATAACAGGAAGAACTCCATTTTCCACACACAGCCTGACCGTGCTGTATACAAAGTCAGGTTCGCCATAAACAGCCGCTCGGGCCTGAGCATTAATTTTATGGGAATCTATCATGGCATCAAGGTACCTGGCCCGTTCCTTTATGAGCCTTTCGGGGATATCCCTTTGCGATATCTTAGCCAGCAGCCTGATGAAGGTATCCGTATCCCTCAGTCCCACCGGAGGATTGCATCTGATATAAGGAACCCCATAAGTACTTTCCAGATACTTGCCTGCTGATAATCCCTCCTCTGCAAAGGACGTGAGCTCTATAGTAAGCCTGGCTCCCGCCATTTGCTTAAGCTCGGAGATAGATGTACCCTCCTGGGGGAGCTTATTGTAGCTTTCCTGATATCCCCGATCCAGATTCTCCGACAAATCAGGCAACAATATATAATCTATACCAAATGATGTCAGCAGCTCCTTAAGATATCTGGTATCTGCCGGAGATAGATAGCTTGTTATGACATTTACCTTCTCATTTTTTTCCCTATTCATCGGTATGGCCTTCAGCAGCTGATACAGTGCCGACATATAGCCCTCGAACTGGCTTCCGCCGTAGCCGGCTGAATGAATAGGTACAATTAAAACTTCTCTGTATTGCGGATATTCATCATAAAAGTTTTTTATCATCCTATTAAGATCTTCGCCGATGGTTTCCGCCAGGCAGCTGGTGGCTACCGCTATAAGCTTAGGCTGATATACCTGAATAAGGTTAAAAAGACCCTGATGCAGGTTTTTTTCACCCCCGTATACCGTCCCTTCCTCGGTTAATGAGGAAGAGGCTATATCCACCGGTTCATTATAATGAGTAGCCATGTGTCTTCTTATATAGGTGCTGCAGCCCTGGGAACCGTGGAGCAATGTAATGCATCCTTTTATGCCGTACATTGCCGTTACAGCTCCCATAGGCATGCACATATTGCAGGGATTAACAGTAAGATTTACCGGCTTATTGCTCATGAGAACACCTCCTTGCCGCTGCTTCGGCTAATTTGAGTCAGCTTACAGGCTCGCTTATTATTGCGGCACCTCGTATGTTTTTCCATACCGGATGATTGATGCTCTGGTGAATTTCCCTTGTAAAATTAATAAACCCTTCAAAGCCGCAAAGGGGATGCTTTCTTTCATGGTTATGATCACAGAAGGCTATGCCAAGCTTATAGGCCAGGGGCCTTTCCTTTACTCCTCCCACCAGTATATCTGCTCCCTTATCCAGTATAAATTTCTCCAGCTCGGCGGGATTAGCATCATCCAGTATGACAGTTTCAGGCTCTGCCAGATTCTCGATTATCTCATACTCATCAGGCTTACCGGTTTGGGTGCCAACGAGTGTAACCTGCATACCAAGATAATGAAACTGCCGAATAAGGGAGATTGCCTTAAAGCCTCCACCAACATAAATTGCCGCTTTTTTGCCCGCCAGCTTCGGCAGGTACTTAGCCAGCTCTTTCTTTAGACGGCTTATCTCAGCCTTGCAGAACTCCTCCGCTTTTTTTTGAGCAGAATCATTTTTTAAGGCTTGTGCTATTCGCAGCAAGGAGCTTTGCGTATCCTCAATTCCATAGAAGCTGACCTTTATATATGGAATCTGCATTTCCTCCTCCATGCGCTTTGCCAGATAGGTACTGGAGCCTGCACATTGAACAACATTTAAGGCTGCGGCCGGCGCCTGAATTAAGCTTTCATAATCGGCATCTCCGGTTATGGAGGCAATCACTGGGATACCCATTCTACTTAAGTAATCCTTGACAATCCATAGCTCTCCTGCAAGGTTAAAATCACCCAGAATATTAACTCCATATCTTTTCTCTGTGTTTTTATGAGGCTCAAACAGCTCCATAAGGGCGTTGCATGCCATTTTGTAGCCAACCGCTTTATTTCCTGAAAATCCCGGACTCTTAACGGGTATGACCCGTATCCCATATGTTTTTGACATATTTTTACATACCGCTTCAACATCATCTCCGATTACACCTACGATGCAGGTAGCATAGACAAATATCAGCCTGGGGTGGTAATTGTCAGCAATTTCCTTTATGGCCGCCTCCAGCTTCTTCTCTCCTCCGAAAATCACATCCTCTTCCTTCAGATCCGTTGAAAAGCTGTTACGGTAAATTTCCTTGCCACTGCTTAAGCTGCCGCGGATATCCCAGGTATAACCGGCACATCCAATCGGGCCATGTACAATGTGATACGCGTCGGTAATCGGATTTAGCACCACCCTGGCTCCGCAGTATACACAGGCTCTCTGACTTACCGCCCCGGACAGGCTGTTGGTATCACATTTGAATGCTCCACCGCATCCGCCTTCCTTCTTCTGACGAATAAAATCCTTTCTTTCATCCAGCAAAGCAAGCTCGCTCATACAATAACCACCCCTTTTTTGATTTACAAAGCCACGACCATTATTTTATTTTACAGAACCATTTCAAAATCTTCTTCAGCAGCGTCCCGGTCCATTCGATCCAATAAAGCGTTGCAGATCATTTCAGCCAGCCTCATACCGCCCTTATATCCCACCAGTGGCATATAGGAATGAACGTATCTGTCAATAATGGGAAAACCTGCCCTGACAAAGGGAATATCCTCAGCCCTGGCAATGTATTTGCCATGGGTTCCTCCTATCAGCAAATCCACGCCATCCGCCTTAATCCACTGATGCAGCTCGAAAAGGTCACCAAAGGCTTTTGCCCTGCAGCCTTCCACACCGAATTTTGCAAAGAGCTCCTCGGCCTCCTCTTCAAAGTCCTCACCCGGAGTTCCGGTCAGCAGATACTTGGGTATCATGCCCATCTCCAGAAGGAACTGTGCAATACCAAGTACCATATCCGGGTCACCAAAGACCGCAGCCTTTTTATTACAGGTATAAGGATGAATGTCTATCAGAATATCCACCAGCTGACCACGTTCCTCTTCCAGCTGATATGGAACCTCCTCTTTTGTGAATTCCTGCAAAGCAAGAATATATTCATCGGTGCGACCGACACCTATTGGCATGCCAAGCAGCTGATAATCCACGTTACATTTTTTGTATAATGCTTCCGCAGCAGCCTCACTGGCAAATTTGCCAAATGCAATGGATGATACGCAATCACCCAACTGAATGATTTCCTCCACCCTTGTTCCTCCCTTGGGATAGAGACTGAACTTGCCTGTCATGGGACCATCCAAGACCCCGCTGGTATCCGGCAGCATAGTATAGGAAACGCCCATTATTTCTGCAATTCTCTTAAGTTCTCTCATATCTCCGGGATTGACAAAGCCGGGGAATATGGCAAGTCTTCCGTTGGATTTGCCGCTTTTTACCGACAAATACTGTATCAGGCTTGCCACCATATTTGAAAATCCTGTGATGTGTGAACCCTTATAGCTGGGGGTATTGGTATGGACCACATACTTGCCGTCAGGAATTTCCATACCCTGAATGAGAGCATTCAGGTCATCACCTATGGTTTCCGACAGGCAGGTGGTGTGAACAGCGATAATTTCAGGATCATATATATTAAAAATGTTTTTTACGGCTGTTTTTAGATTGCTTCCACCGCCAAATACCGAGGAGCCCTCTGTAAAAGAGCTGGAGGCTGCCATTACAGGGTCCTTGAAATGACGGGTTAAAAACATTCTGTGAAATGCGCAGCAGCCTTGGGAGCCATGGCTGTGAGGCATACAGGCATGCACACCGAGAGCGGCATACATAGCACCCACCGGCTGGCAGGTTTTTGCCGGATTCACCCTTAGTCCGCTTCTTTCGTATGTTTCCTTTTTCGTATAATCTAGCATGCTTTCTCACCTCCCAGACTGCCCACCAGGATTGGCGCCATTTTCCAGGGAGCTTTTACATAATTCCATGCGGGCGCATAGATTCCCATCGTTATATCCCTGGCAAAATTGACTGTACCTCTGAAGCAGCTGTATGGGCCGCTGTAGTCATAGGAATGCAGCTGCCTTGAAAGAATACCGGCCTTCTGGGCAACAAACTTATCCTTGATACCGGAGAAGAAAATATCCGGTTTTAGTGCCTTTAATAATTCCTCCGTCTCGTAATGGTTCAAATCGTCCACCATATATGTGCCGTTTTCCATATCCTTAACCATACCGCCGTAATAGTCAATCAGCTTTTCCTCCCTTAGCCTCTTTAAATCCTCCTCGGATAAGAAAAGATGATATTTTTCAGGATCCGGTTCAACAATAAGGGATTCTATGTTCTTATTGTCAGCATCCATTTTTATGAAGGGAAGGACCTCTCTTCCTTCATAATCCTCCCGGTGGGCAAATTCATAACCGGCAAGTATAGTCCTGACACCCAAATCCCTTAATAGATCCTGATAATGATGGGATCTGGAACCTCCCACATAGATGGCGGCTGTTTTACCCTTCAGCTTACCTCTGTAATACTCCATTTGGTCGGCTATCTGCGCCAGTTCATCCGCAATAACCTCCTCGGTCCGTTCCATAAGCTCAGGGTCGCCAAAATATCTAGCAATATCCCTGAGGCTTTTAATCGTGGCCTCTACTCCAATGAAATTGACCTTCATCCAGGGGATACCAAATTTGGTTTCAATCATTTCAGCAATATAGTTAATGGACCTGTGGCACTGCACCAGACTCAGGTTGGCCTTATGGGCATTTTTTATCTGATCCATCTTGCTGCCACCGGTAAAGGTGGCAACAACCTCGTATCCGATTCTCTTCAACAGCCTCTCAGTTTCCCAGCCATCGCCACCGATGTTATATTCACCGAGAAGATTTATCGCATACTTGGTCTTGATTTCCCTGTCACCTTCACCAACAACATAGCGAAGCAGCTGATTATTAGCAATGTGATGGCCTGCCGACTGGCTGACTCCCTTATAGCCTTCACAGCTGAAGGCTACACACTTGATGCCGTATTCCTTCTCGGCCCATTTTGCAACGGCATGGATATCATCCCCTATAAGACCTACCGGGCAGGTGGAACAGATAAAGATTGTATGAGGCTTGAATAAATCCATGGCCTCAGAAATAGCCTGCTTAAGCTTCTTCTCACCGCCAAATACAATATCAGCCTCCTGAAGATCTGTGGAGAAGCAGTATTGCAGGTAGTTATCCTCTCCCTCACCCTTTCTGGCCTTATGACGCCGGGTTCCCCACGTATAAAAGGCACAGCCGATGGGACCATGGGTAATAATAAAAGCATCCTTAATCGGTCCCAGCACAACACCCTTACAGCCGGCATAGCAGCAACCTCTCTGGGTTATAATGCCTGGTATTGTACGGGTATTGGCGGCAATTTCATTGTTATTGTCGTTATTACCAACCTCCACAATATGAGCCTTCCGGTTCTTATAGACCTTGGAATCATATTTATCCAGAACTCTTTCAATCGTTTTCATTTCAGCACCTCCCAGCTAATAAACTTCCGTTGTCGCCTGACCATCCCTAATCCGATAGTTTTCAAGGATTGGAAGGACAAATATCTTGCCGTCTCCGGGATTGCCGGTGGAATTTACATCCATTATAGTATTTACCACCAGCTCAACCTGATCATCCTCTACAATTGTAGTAAAGATTCTCTTGGGAATTAACCGATAGGATTCCGTAAGATGTTCTCCTAACTGAGTCGATGAAGCTTCCTCCGAATCCGTAATGGCTAAAAACATATTTAAATCAATCAGCTTCTTGCCTCTGCCAAGAACCCTTCTGCAGGTAAAGGAAGGAATTCCGGCTTTTGCCAAAGCAGCCTTGGTTACATTAACCTTGTTTTGTCTGATAATTGCCATAACCTCTTTCATATAATAACTCCTCCATTCCGCATCAGCCGCGTTATTTGTCAATCCGGCCTCGTACTGCTATGCCCTATAGACCTTTCTTCCTGCTGCTGATGGTGTAGGCCTCTTCAACAGGACTTACGAATATTCTGCCATCACCGAAGCGGCCCTCTTCACCTGTTCTGGCATATTTCATAATAATGCGGATAACATCGTCCTTATCCTTATCCTCCACAACCATCAAAAGCATCTCCTTGGGGATTTCGTCATAATAGACCTCTCCCACCTTAACACCCTTCTGCTTACCTCTGCCGTATACATCCATTTTAGTTACAGCCGGAAAACCGGCAGCTAAAAGCTCGGACAATACTATACCCACCTTTTCCGGCCTTATGATAGCTCTGACCAATACCATATTTTCTTCCTCCTTATTATTTAATCCAAAACCCCATATTCCAGGAGAAGCTCCTCAAGACGTTCCTGCTTCATCGGCTTTGGTATTACAAACATGTCATTTGCGTCTATTTTCCTGGCCAGCTCACGGTATTCATTCGCCTGGGCGGCTGTTGGATCATAATCGATTACGGTCTTCTTATTAATCTCAGCCCGCTGCACCACATTGTCCCTTGGTATGAAATGTATCATCTGGGTACCCAGCTCCCTGGCAAAGGCGCTTACCAGCTCCGCTTCGCCGTCAACCTTTCTGGAGTTGCAGATGATACCACCCAGTCTGACTCCTCCTGTGTTGGCGTATTTCTGAATACCCTTGGAAATGTTATTGGCTGCGTATAGGGCCATCATTTCTCCGGAAGCAACAATATATATTTCCTGAGCCTTTCCTTCACGGATTGGCATTGCAAATCCACCGCATACAACGTCACCCAGTACATCGTAAAATACATAGTCCAAATCATCGGTGTAGGCTCCAAGCTGCTCCAGCAGGCTGATTGAAGTAATGATTCCTCGGCCTGCGCATCCAACACCTGGCTCCGGTCCTCCCGACTCAACGCAACGTATCCCGGCAAATCCCCGCTTCATAATGGATTCCAGATCGATATCCTCTCCTTCTTCCCTCAATGTATCCAGAACAGTCCTTTGCGCCAGGCCTCCAAGGATTAATCTTGTGGAGTCCGCTTTAGGATCACATCCTACAATCATGATGTTTTTGCCCATCTCACCTAAACCGGCAGTTAAGTTCTGAGTTGTAGTTGACTTTCCGATGCCGCCTTTTCCATAAATTGCGACCTGTCTCATAGCAATAACCTCCTTTTCTATTTTGCCTAAAAATAAAATTGACGCCATTGCCTTCCAAAAAGAAGGAATGACGTCTCTGTCTGAAGACTCGACATATCCGGTTCCATAACAGGAACCAAAATGATTATATTATAATTGCCTTTTGTTAATTACCGGTAATTACTATAGTCGCTATTCTAGCATACGGAAAAATGTGATTCAATGCATCGAATTGTCAAAATTTATATATAATGCAAACTTGTTTTTGCACAATTTATACTATCCAGATCTATTTAAGCAGCAGAAGATTTTCCTTGGGAAAATACAGATATAAACTCCTGCTTTTGACCCGACTGTCCAATTTATCCTTTGGCAAAATAAGATGCAGCCTGTGTCTTTTATCCTTAAGGCCAGGTCTTTGATAAAAGAGGTTTAGCTCCTTAGGCCCCTCCATAAGCTCAACCAGTTCCACCGGCATGGTATTATCACCTGCGGACCAAACCTGCCTTACATGGCTTCCGAAAATACCTACATAACGAATCTCCTCGGTAATCCTTTGTATAGTCCTTAGGTGCAAATCCCAGTCCAGGGCCATAAGCTCATACTCCCCAAGTCTTTTTACCCCGGAAATATTGCTGCAGCCGATTAGCCTTGCTGTAACAGCCCTTTGAGGATGTGAAAAAATCTGTTCTTTGCGCCCGTATTCCACCACAGTTCCCTGCTCCAGCACCGCCAGATAGTCACAAAAGCGATACAACTCCCCTTTGCTGTGGGATACCAATATTAAATCCTTGTCGAAATCAGCTAAAATCATCTTCAGCTCCGGAATCAATTCCTCCTTCAGGTGGGAATCCAGAGCAGAAAAGGGTTCATCCAACAGCAAAAGCTCAGGCTCATAAGCTAACAGCCTTGCCATTGCCACCCTTTGCTGCTGGCCGCAGGAAAGCTGCCTGGGGTATCTGTGCTGCAACTCTTCAAGAGATAATATTTTTAGAAGCCTGTATAGCTTGTCATTAGCTCCTGTTTTATCCTTCATTCCAATCATGATATTTTCATTTACCGTCATATGGGGAAATAAGGCATAGCTTTGAAACAGCAGGCCGATATTTCGTTTTCTTGGCGGGATATTTATACCCATTTCAGAATCAAACAGCACCCGCCCGTTCAGCCTGATGTATCCCTGATCCGGTGTCTCAATACCTGCAATGCATCTTAAGGTCATACTCTTGCCACTGCCGCTTGCCCCCAGCAGCCCCAGGGCCTCGCCATGACATTCTATATCCACCGAAAGAGTAAAATCCTTAAATTTCTTTTTTATCCTGACCAATAAATCCATAGCTTCTGACACCCCTTTTGTTTCATTTCATAAGGGTCTTGTGGTTACTTCACTTATCTTTACAAATATTTAACAAACCTGCTCTGACAGGCAACATTATCTCTAATTGTAGCCGGCAAAGCTCCTTCCATAACTGTTGCTGATCCATTTTATCAGCAGCATCATAAGGAAGGAAATGGCTATCAGGATACCGCTCCATAAAAGGGCATAACTATAATTGCCGCTTTGCAGGTTCATATAGATTGCCAACGGCATAGTCTGCGTTACTTTTGGGATATTTCCTGCAACAATCAGGGTCGCCCCGAATTCTCCCATAGCACGGGCAAAGGATAATATCATTCCTGAAACGATTCCCGGCAGTGACAGGGGAAAAATAATTTTAAAAAAAATGGCATGCTCCGGCATCCCCAATGTCCTGCCTGCCTCGATCAGCTGTGTATCCACCTGCAAAAAGGCAGCCTTGGCACTTCGGTACATAAGGGGAAAGGCTACAAAAACTGCTGCCAGTACAGCTCCCCCTCTGGTAAAAATCAGCTGATATCCAAGGTATTGCAGGACTTTTCCCAAAAGCCCCTTCTTTCCGAATAATATCAGCAGCATCAGGCCGGCTACAGTAGGGGGCAAAACCAGAGGCAGATTAAAAACAATATCCAAAAGCTGCGCCAGTCTAGACCTGGCATTCTTCATTCTGAAGGCAATATAGGTTCCCAGCAAAAAGCTGATGCCCGTTGCTGTCACAGCCACTCCAAGCGAAATCCATAACGGTAAAAAATCCATACCCAGCCCCTCCTTTCACCTTTTTTTGAAGATTCCTCTAGCAATTGCAGCTTATCACTTTGTATGAAAAAACATACTTGGCAAACACCTATCTGTGTTTTTCCTCTGTTCTGTTAATTTACGGGTATAAAGGCATTCCAGAAATATTTCCTGCTTCATTTCCTTCCTTAGCTCATCTATTGGTTAACAAATTGTTAATTTAGCGTAATAAAGCCATATTTGACAAATACCTCTCTGGCCTCGTATGATGTAAGAAATTCAATAAAATCAGTCCCGGCCTTTTCTTCTCTGGCTCCTTTTAGAAGGGCAATAGGGTAGACTATCCTGCTATGACTTCCTTCAGGGGCAAATGCAACAACTCTAACCTGCTTACTCAGCTTAGCCTCCGTCGAATAAACCATTCCGGCATCTGCATTGCCTGAAGCCACCCAGGTCAGCACCTCCGTAACATCCTTTCCGTATATGAGCCTACCCTTAATTTCTTCCCAAATGCCAAGGCTATTACATACCTCATAAGCGTATTTTCCTGCCGGAACAAAGTCCGGATCTCCCATAGCTATTTTGCCGGCCTTCGGCAAATCCTCAAAGCCAAACAGCTTTAACCCGTTGCCTGTCGGCTCAATCAATACCAGTTTATTTTCCAGCAAATCAATTCTGGTATTATCAATAATCAAATTGTCCCTGCTGAGGGAATCCACATTGCTTGCAGCAGCCGAAATAAAAACATCAACCGGAGCTCCCTGCCTTATTTGCTGCTCCAAAGTACCACTGCTTCCATAGGTACAAAAAATCTTGATATCCGGATGCTGCTGATGGTACTTTTCCAAAAGCTCCTCCAGGGCAGGCTTCAGGCTGGCAGCAGCGGCTATCATAAGCTTCTTTTCCCTTACCTGAGTCTGAAGCCTGATAAGTCCCAGCACTGCAAGCAGCACAATACCGACTCCAAAAATCCAGATTTTATAACTCCTCCAGCTTCTTGATTGAAGCATACCATTGCCTTTCATACAAGCACCACCCCTCCTGCTTGCTTATCTGCTTATTGCTTATCACATCGCCTATATGCCAAGCTAAGACATCATATTTCTTCAAATGCTAAAATCTCAGTCTATACAAGCTCACCAAAAAAACTGTGATTGCTTGCTGTTAACCACAGTGATTTCCATAATTACATTCTGTTTGCTTGCATATGTAAATAGATTGCATGCAAATACCACAACGGTTAGCGTAAACCGGCTTATAATACAGGAACTATGTTGTGATTTAATAATAAAGACGTCTTAGTTTTGGCTAAGACGCCTGTGTCATACTTAATATAGTAATCAAATCCGAATCAGCCAGTTCACAAACCAAGTCTCGTCTGATTAAATCAAATACCATCTAAAGCTGCTACCTCTTATAAATTAAATTCCTTCCTGGTGTCTTCCAGAGCAGCATCCATTCTTGTGATAACCTGATCAATATCCTCATAGCTGATAACTGCAGCAGGCTCAAAACGGATGCATTTTGCATTTACCAGGGTGCCTGCTGTAAGTACCCGTCTGGCAAACATACCCTTGGCTACCGAATAACCCACTTCAGTAGAAGCAAATTCTACACCAATCATCAGACCGATACCGCGAACATCCACTATTACAGCGGGATATTTCTCCTGCAATTTCTTAAGTCCGGCAATCAGGTAATCGCCCTTCCTTGCGCACTGGCCGGGAATATCATGCTCCAGCATATACTTGATTGTTGCAAGGGCTGCGCTGCAGGCCAGAGGATTACCTCCAAATGTGGGTGATCCAAGCAGCCATGGATTATCAATCAGCTCCTGTGTCCACATATGGGGTCTGCAGATAATTCCTGTAATCGGCATAATACCGCCACCGAAAGCCTTACCGAAGGTCATAATATCAGGAACCACTCCTTCAGCTTCGCAGCGGAACATCGTCCCGGTTCTGCCCATACCTGTCTGGATCTCATCAAGGATTAAGGTTACTCCATACTCATCGCAGATTTCCCTAACCTCCTGCAAAAAACCCTTTGGTGGAATGATGATTCCTGCTTCTCCCTGGATGGGCTCCAAAATAACGGCAGCCACCTTTTCTCCTACGGCTATCAGATTACGAATAGCTTTTCTGATATCGCCTGCATTTCCATATTCAACATGCTGAACCTGCTGAACCATCGGAAGATAAGGAATACGATAGGTCCCCTTTCCTGTCATGGATACCGCACCCATGGATTTGCCATGAAAGCCTCCGACTGTAGAGATGAACCAGCGGCCGCCGGTGGCTATTCTGGCCAGCTTCAGAGCCATCTCCACAGCCTCTGCGCCACCGTTTGTAAAGAAGCATTTTTCCAAATCACCGGGAGTAATATCCGCCATGGCCTTGGCCAGATATCCACGCAGGGGATCAAGCAGCTCCTGGGAATGGAGAGCCTGATGATTCAGCTGTGCCATCACAGTCTCAACAATTTCAGGATTTCTGTGTCCACAGGTGTAGATACCAAAGCCACCCAGGCAGTCTATAAACTCTTCTCCATACAATCCGGAGCAATATGCCCCATAATCCTTCCATTCAACAACTGCTGCATTGGTAGACACAGATTTGCGGTACTTCAGCCATCCCGGGCTTACATAGACGTCAAAATTCTCAATAGTCTCCCTGGTAATCTCCTCCTTTTCCGCATCAGTTAATTCATCGCTGTGAATAAATTTGATTACCTTACTTAAGTCCTTCAGTACCAGCTCTTTGTCTCTCATAATACCTACCTTGCCTTTCAGTTAAATTTTTTTATTTTTGCTTTTCTTTTGTTCAGTTAATTTAAAAGATTGATATATGATCCTGCAGGCAGCGACAACAAGAAATCTTTAAACTGCCACAGCTTAATGCCTTATACTGCGACATGTCTTACATTTTACTTGGTAAACTCAGCCCAGATTTCACTGTATTTATCCACTGTCTTGCCTATGTTTTTAACATAATGGCCTTTTGCTATCTCTTCAGCCGGAATCATTATGGCCGGATTATTTTTATAATCCTCACCCATTAAGGCTGTACCGGCTGAATTGGGATTCAGATAAGGGAACTCGCTGACGATTTCCTTATTAACCTCAGCTCTTAATACATAGTCAATGAATTTATAGGCATTCTCAACATTCTTAGCGTCCTTGACTATGCAAAGGTTATCAAAAAAGAGGTACATACCTTCCTTTGGATATGCAACAGCGAGGTTCTCATTTTCCTCCAGAGAAATAGCAGCTTCACCGCTCCAGAACAGGCCTACACTGGTCTCCTCCGTGATCATCAAAGTCTTTGGCGAATCGCTGTCCAGACTCTTGATATTGGGCTTCAGGCTAAGAAGCTTTTCTTTAATCTGGGCCAGCTTCCCTTCATCGGTTTCATTCATGTCATAACCCATGCTGAGGGATGTAATTCCGATGATGGCTCTGAAATCATCCAACACAACAAGGGAGTTGGCATATTCCGGTTTGAAGAGCTCCTCATATGTTGTAAAATCGGCCCCCTCCGGCACCAGCTTCTTATTGTAGACTATAAGACAGCCTCCTCCCATATAAGGGACGGAATGCATGTTGCCGGGATCATAGCTGGGATTTAAATATGCCTTATCTATATTTTTTAAATTTGTCAATTTGTCCAGGTCTAGCTCCAAAAGCAGCCCCTGAGAGATCATATTCTCAACCATGTAGTCACTGGGACATACGATGTCATAGGTGCCGGCCGTACTTCCTTTCAGCTTTGCAAGCATCTCCTCATTGCTGGAGTAGGTCTGCATTTTTACATCGATTCCAGTTTCCTTTTCAAAGCCGGTGATAACAGATTCAGGCAGATATTCAGTCCACATAAACAGATTCAAGCTTCCCTGTCCTTCGCTGCTATTGCCACAGCCGGTGAGTGCAATGATAAAAACCGCCATCATAAATATAATCAATTCTTTTTTTCCCGGTACTCTTAATCTTTTCATAAACCATATCCTCCTTTTCCTTTATCTGCTTTTATTAATTTATCTGCACAAGCAACTAATATGGCTCATTGCGAATATATAATGTCAAAATGTATATCTATATTTCTTTGTTGTATAACTTGGTTTTAGCTAAAGCATATCAGGCTTCATCACTTATTCCCTGTATCCCTCTGAGTCAGTACCGCAGCAATAATTGTGACAAAGAGGACTATGGTTGATAAAGCATATACGTCAGGTGTGACTCCTGTCTTCGTCAACTCCATAATTTTGAGGGGGAAGGTATTGCTGCCGGGTCCTGTGGTAAAGAAGCTGATTATAATATCATCAATGGATAAGGTGAAGGATAGGAAGGCTCCTGCAATAACACCCGGTAGAATTATTGGCATGGTTACTGCAAAAAAAGTCTTTATCCTCCCAGCTCCCAAATCCATGGCCGCTTCCTCTACTGATTTGTCAAAGCCTGCCAGCCTTGCATTTACCGTAAAGACCACAAAAGGTATACAGAAGGTTGCATGGGCTATGGTCAGGGATACCAGTCCCATGGGTATCTGGGATAGATTGAAAATTGCCAGCAATGAAATACCCAGAACAATTTCAGGAATTACCACGGGAATATACAGTAAAGCATCAATTATGCCCTTACCCTTGAATTTATATTTTGACATCCCGTAGGAGGCCATTGTCCCAACAAACGTAGCAATAATGGTACTGGCTACACCTACAATCAGGGTATTGGCGTAGGACTGGAGCAAGGCATCATTTTGAAAAAGCCTTCCATACCAGCTAAAGGTAAAGCCTTCAAACTCTATATTTCTTCTGGAGCTGTTGAAGGAAAACAGCACCACCACCGCAATGGGCAGATAGAGGAAAATGTAGATAAGCAGGTCATACAGTCTGCTAAGCTTCCTCATAATGCGTTTTCTTTCTTCTCTTAATAATGCCTCTCTCATTAGACCACCCCCAGATTCTTCATATCTCCACCGGTTCGTTTATAAATGGATACCAAAATCAGAATTGAAATGATAAGCAATACCGAAAATGCTGCGCCAAGAGGCCAGTTATTGGCTGCCTTAAACTGGTTTTCTATCAAATTTCCTATTAACTGGGATTTGCCTCCTCCCATAATATCCGATACGAAGAAATATCCGAGGGAGGGGATGAAAACCAGTATGGTACCGGAGAAAATTCCGGGAGCAGTTAATGGGAGGGTTACATGCAGAAAGGTTTTTATGCTGTTTGCTCCCAAATCTCCTGCTGCCTCAAGCAGACTAAAATCCAATTTATCTATGGAGGCAAATATCGGCAATACCATGTAAGGAAAGAGGATATATACCATACCCAGCAAAACCGCCCCCTTCGTGTAGAGGATTTCCAGAGGTGCATTAATCAGGTTCAGCTTTATCAGGAGGGTGTTTAATACACCTGTTTTACCCAGAATGGTTTTCCAGCCGTTTAAGCGGATCAGAGAATTGGTCCAGAAGGGTATCATGAGCAGAAGCATCATAAGCGCCTTTTTATTCCTTGCCGCCCTCGCCATATGATAGGCAAAGGGATATCCAAGAAGGATTCCGACTATGGTTGTAAGCAGTGCCAGAATAAATGAATTCTTATATATCTCCAGATAGATTGGATTTAGAAGCTCCCTGTAATTACTGATGGTAAGCTTATAAATTAATTTGTAACCGTCCGTTGACAAAAAGCTTAGATAAAAAACATAAGACAAAGGAGCAGCTACAAGAAGCAAAAGCCATATGGTAACCGGCGAAATTGTCGCAAGCAATGGAATTGCCTTCTTCAGAAATAAATGTCTCTTTTTCACAAATGAGATGTTCTTCATTAATGAAATGCCTTTCATTTACATCCCTCCTAAATCCATCTGTCTATTGCGCTATAGATTAAATGATCCCTGGATTTCATAATAACCGCATCTTCCGGTTCCCAGTAGATGTTCACCAGTTCTCCTATCAGTGGTATCTCATCAGCATCCATCCGGCTAAGCTTCAGGGTCTGACCGTTTCCGATAACAATATTGCTTTTGATGATATTTCCTACATATATCTGCTCCTTAACCAATCCCTGGATATTGAAGCCCTCTATCTTCGTCTTGGAAAATTTGAGCTTTTCAGGTCTTACGCAGGCATAAACTATTTCTCCATCCGCAAAGAACATTTCCTTATCCAGTCTGGCTAAGGCTTCACCAACCTCAAGCGCTATTTTGATATCTTTACCCTTCTGCTCATTGATTGTTGCTTCAAATATATTGGACTCGCCGATAAAGTCGGCGACAAACTTGGTCTTTGGCCTTTCATAGATTTCCATGGGAGTGTCTATCTGATCAAGGTAACCCTGATTCAGGACGGCGATGCGATCGCTCATTGTCAGAGCTTCCTCCTGATCATGGGTAACATATATAAAGGTTATGCCCAGCTTTCTTTGCAGCTTCTTAAGCTCCAGCTGCATCTCTTTTCTCAGCTTGAGGTCAAGTGCTCCCAGAGGCTCATCAAGAAGTAAAACCTTCGGTCTGTTAATCAGGGCTCTTGCTATTGCTACTCTTTGCTTCTGTCCGCCGGAGAGCTGACCCGGATATCTTTTGTCGTAGCCGTTTAGCTGAACCAGCTCCAGCATTTCCTGCACCCTGCTTTTAATCTCTGCCTTCGGTATCTTTTTCATCCTTAGGCCAAAAGCAATATTTTGAAATATATTCAAATGCGGGAACAAAGCATAGCTTTGAAAAACCGTGTTGACATTGCGCTCAAATGGCTCCTTGCTTTCAACATTCTCCCCTTCAATGAGTATCTGCCCGTCCGTAACATCCTCAAAGCCTCCGATCATCCTTAAAAGCGTGGTCTTGCCACAACCGGACGGTCCCAACAGGGTTAAAAATTCACCTTCATAAATCTTCAGGTTAAAATCATGTACTACATGATTCTCTCCATACTTTTTGTTAACTTTTATTAATTCAACTATTGCCTTGCGCTCCCCGGTCATTTTAATCACTCCTTCAGAGTTATTAGTACTCTTTTACTGGATAGAAAATCGCTCTAATTTCTTAGTGAAACGAAAAAAGCAAAGCTGCGTCCTGCACCTTTGCTTTTTTCTATACTATTATCTTATTTACTGTTGTTTTACCGACCAATTGGCTTTATATTGCATCATTACCTCTCTCGCCGGTTCTAATTCTCATTACATCCTCTACATTTTTAATAATTACCTTACCGTCTCCCACCTGACCGGTTGCCACCTTATCCCGGACATCCAGCAAAATATCCTCAACCATTTCATCCTTGACTATTGCTTCAATCTTTATCTTGGGGATTAAGTTAATGGTAGTACGCAAGCCCTTAAATTCTACAGATAAAGTGTCGCCCAGCTGATTGCCGCAGCCCATAATACTCATTACCGACATGCCTCCACAGCCATGCCTTTGCAGGATATCCTTCACAACCTCAAGCTTTTCCGGTTTAATATACATGGTGATTTCCTTCATATAACTCCTCCATTCTATTCTTATTCTTTATCAAAAACTCGATTGACTCGGACAAAGCAATTTGAGCACATCTTGATGTAATTTTTCCCTGATTTACAGTCATTATTGCCCAAAGCCTTAGTAGCTGCTTTTATCATATGCTTTTGCATATGCTACCAGCTCTTGCTTTATTATTCGATCCATTTTTGCCAAGTACTAATTTGCCGGATACTTTCTTTGCAAGCTTTTAAAATTAAAAAAGCGTTTACATGGATTGCTCCACCTAAACGCTTTTGTTTGGTTCAATTAATTTATTAAATTTTATATGGTAGTATATCAATTGTGCGTTATATTGTCAACACCCAATTTAAAAAATTTTTAATTCCAGGTAAAGGTAACTACAAACTTCACCATTCTATCGGTGTTATTGATATATTTATGCTTGCCGGCGGTCGGAAAACGAATGGAATTTTCCTCCTTTATTTCATAACTTTTTCCATCCACCTCAACAGCCAGGGTTCCGCTAGTCACCGTAAGATATTCATAGGTATTATCACCATGCCCATCTGAGGAGTACGATGAATGCGCCTCCAGATTCATCAGATAGATCTCGAAGGTTCGATCCTCCTCATAGGGAAAATACTCATAAGCCTTGTATTCTCCGCCTTCGCTGCTGTAGGACGGAGTCAGCTCATCCTTTTTAACCAGAATAACATCATTTTTTGCGGCACTGATTAAGGAGTTAAAGGAAATTCTAAGTCCACTGACAATCTTGCCAAGCGTCTCAACGGTAGGGACCGACACACCCCGTTCAATCTGCCCCAGCATACTCTTGCTGATTCCGGTTTGCTTTGCCACATCATCTAGGCTCATTTCCCTTGCTTTTCGAATTCTCTTTAAATTACGGGCAACATTTTGTGTTATATATTCCATATTATACTCTCTTTCACATGAAATGTGCGTTTTAACGCACTTATTATATCATACATATTTATACGGTCAAGATCTCTGTCCAATTTTGGTAAATATTTGTTAAATGAAAATCTAAATTCTACTTTTAATAAATTAATGTAGAATTTACTCTTTCTTAAATTCTAGTACTCCTTT
>ENA-OWPA01000328-OWPA01000328.1-bioreactor-metagenome-genome-assembly--contig:-NODE-328-length-73037-cov-11.870025_pt1 | contig 73037 bp, 64 predicted proteins | sample MGYA00238139_ERZ651803 | MGnify/ENA primary metagenome ERZ651803 (study PRJEB26909, sample SAMN07631231) | bioreactor metagenome | isolation source: Switchgrass digestor | place: USA: Dartmouth...
TCAGAAAAACTCCCGGAAAGCTGCAGAAGGTAAAAAGCAATAACAAATAAGCCGCCACTTTGGGCGGTTATTTTTTTTGGGTAGTACGCATGGTTTACCGTTTACGTAACCTAAATAATAATCTGTAACTTGTACATTTAATAAACCGCCCTTGCTGGGGGTTATCTCCAGTGTATAATCTCCTTCTTCCAGTTCAACAATCCAGGCATCATAAAAGCTTTCTTCTGAATGGCTTTCATCTTTTGCAGATATAATTCTTCCTTTGCTGTCTCTTAATACCGTATATGGAATATATTGCGTACGGTTATTTTCAAATGTATAGACATAGGGACTTATGATAAATTCACTTGAATGAGAAAGAGTGAAGGAGCGGGTATAGCTTGTATTTGCCTTTACTGCGGATGATGAATTAAAATTGGGAGTTATTTTAATATTTTTGCTGGTTTTAAGCATTCCTAACGTTAAGGAATTTTCCAGGTTCTTTTTCTTTGTACTGGATATCTTTAAAGTATATGTGCCTTTACTTAAACTGACAATTCCGCTGATACCATAGGTGTCCTTGTCATAACCGGAAAATGTCTGTGATTTAAAGGTTTTTACTGTTTTCTTCTTGGAATTTATAATCTCTATTTTGAAAGGAGTATTTTCATCGTATGAGTTAATGTATAGGCTTCCGCTGGGAACATTGATTTTGTATGTTTGTGACTTGGTTTCAAAGATTTGGGTTGACAGCATATTTTCATCAGAATAGATGTTACTTGCATAAGAAAGCTTGTTTGTTTTCTTAGCGTCCAATGAGTTCGCTGATGCGATTGATGGGCTTATCAAAGCCACGCATAATAAAGCCAGTAATAATGAGCTTAAAATTTTTTTCATAAGTAAGTTACCTCCTTGAGTATATTTATGTTAAGCTTTTATGAATAATTAAAATTTGCCTGTTGTTAACCCATACGGCTGTGCTATTATTCAGGCAAAATAATAACTTGTTAAAATTGCTACTATACACTTTTTTCGTATTATGGAATAATTATGTCGAATAATAGTATTTTATAACCGTTTTTTTTTGAAAGTCCAGTAAAATTTGATGAAAAGTATACCTGATTTTTTTGTTAAACATGATGACTAATATTATGGATATGGTTAATCTTGTATCTATATTCCATATTTTCGTCTTTTGTTTCCTTTTGTGCCTGGAAGCATATGATATACAACAGGAGCATATAAAGGAGACGGCTAAAATTGCTTAGATTATATTTGATTAAATGCTATAAAAGTCTAATAAAATCCCAGGATAAGCGTCTGAAGATTCATAAAGCCCTGCGCTGGCTGCCGGATGGCCTGATGCTGCGTATCCAGTACAGGATTAAGACAGGACACAGACTAAATCTGAATAATCCAAAGCGATATACAGAGAAACTTCAATGGTATAAGCTGTATTACCGCACCCCGCTAATAACCCGCTGCTCCGATAAGTATACTGTAAGAGGATATGTCAGAAGCAAGGGATATGGGAAGCTGTTGAATAAGATTTACGCTGTTTATAACAGTGCTGATGATATCGACTTTGACAAGCTGCCGGACAGCTTTGCCATGAAATGCTCATGCGGCAGCGGCATGAATTATTTTGTAACGGATAAAAAGAAGGAGAACCTGGACAATCTCAAAAGAATGGCTGCCGGTTGGCTGAAGCAGGATACCGGTTATATAATAGGAAGGGAATGGGGCTATAAAAATTGCAGACCCAGAATCATCTTTGAGCGCCTTCTGCCGAGAAATGCTGAAGGAGATCTGCCGGACTACAAATTTTTTTGTTTTTATGGCAAGGTATATTGCCTGTACAAAATGGTTGATTATGTAGATAATCACTCAAACGGCAGGCTTGCCTTTTTTGACAGGAATTTTAATAAGCTACCCTATTACCGGCAGGATTATAAGCCTTTGACAGGTAAGCAGGAAAAACCGGCCTGCTTTGATGAGATGCTAAAGGCTGCAGAGGTATTATCAAAGGACTTTCCCCATGTTCGTGTTGACTTTTATGATATTGAAGGCAAGGCTGTCTTTGGTGAGATGACCTTTTACAATGCCAGTGGCTTTTTCAGATTTGAGCCGGATGAGTTTGATTTTATACTGGGGGAGCAGTTTAAGCTTCCAAAGGGGTTCATTCAAAGCTTAGAGGCATAGTTCACCGATTATAACGCATGAGCATATATTGAGAAAAAATGCAGAATAAATCAGGGGTTTTGATGCTGACGAAAAATCTTTCACTAAATAATAAATGCATTTTGGTAACAGGTGCAGCCGGATTTATCGGCGCCTTTCTGGTTATGGAGCTGATGCGTATCGCAAATGCGCATATCGTGGGCTTTGATAACATGAACTCCTATTATGATCCGGCCCTTAAGGAATACAGGCTGGCTGAAATTGAAAGGCTTGCAGAAAAGTGCCCAGCTTGCAGCTGGACCTTTATCAAAGGAGATCTTGCCGACAGGAAATTGATTGATAAAATTTTTAAACAATATAAATTTGACCTGGTGGTTAATCTGGCCGCTCAGGCGGGGGTGCGTTATTCAATCATTAATCCTGATGCATATATTGAAAGCAATCTTATTGGCTTTTACAATCTTCTTGAAGCCTGCCGTCATCATCCGGTAGAGCATCTGGTGTATGCTTCCTCCTCATCAGTTTACGGAGCAGGAGCAAAAGTACCTTATTCAACAGATGACAAAGTTGATAATCCTGTCTCTCTTTATGCGGCCACCAAAAAATGCAATGAGCTTTTGGCCCATGCCTATTCCAAACTTTACAACATACCCTCAACAGGACTCCGCTTTTTTACCGTCTATGGGCCAGCCGGCCGTCCTGATATGGCTTATTTTGACTTTACCAACAGGTTGACAAAGGGGGAGCCTATACAGCTTTTCAATTATGGAAAATGCATGAGGGATTTTACCTATATTGATGATATAGTTGAGGGGATAAAGCGAGTCATGCTGTCTGCTCCGGACAAAAGGGTGGCTGATGACGGTCTGCCCATCCCTCCTTATCGCATTTATAATATTGGTGGCAGTAATCCGGTAAAACTTATAGATTTCGTTAACATACTTATAGAGGAGCTTATTATTGCCGGGGTACTTCCTGACGGATTTAAGGCAAGCTTACAGCTTGTTCCCATGCAGCCCGGTGACGTCCCTGTTACATATGCAGATACTTCGGCTCTTGAGAGGGATTTTGGCTTTAAGCCGTCCACAAATCTGCGGGAGGGTCTGCGCAAGTTTGCCCGCTGGTACAGGGAATTTTATAAACTGTAAAGGAGAATGATTATGAAGATAGCTGTCGCCGGAGTAGGTTATGTAGGCCTTTCTATTGCAGTACTGCTGGCCCGACAGCATGAGGTTAAGGCCGTTGATATAGTGAAAGAAAAGGTGGATCTTATCAATAATAAAAAATCTCCAATCCAGGATGAATATATAGAAAAATACCTTGCAGAAAAAAGGTTGAATTTAAGCGCAACCCTTGACGGGCACGCAGCATACTCCGATGCTAATTTTGTGATTATTGCTACCCCAACCAATTATGATGACGAAAAAAACTTCTTTGATACCACAACTGTAGAAAGTGTAATCAGGCAGGTTTCAGATTGTAATAAGGATGCAGTAATAGTTATAAAGTCTACCGTACCTGTAGGATTTACAAAATCCGTCAGGGAGAAGCTAAATTGTAAAAAGCTTCTTTTCAGTCCGGAGTTTTTACGGGAATCCATGGCCCTTTATGATAATCTGTTTCCATCCCGTATTATTGTCGGCACCGACCTGCAGGATGGATTACTGTATAAGGCAGCCAACAGCTTTGCCGGGCTTTTGGCTGATGCTGCAATCAAGAAGGATATTCCAATCAGGATTATGGGTTATAACGAGGCCGAAGCGGTAAAGCTTTTTGCCAATACCTATCTGGCCCTGCGGGTAGCCTTTTTTAACGAGCTGGATACCTATGCTGAGATGAAGAATATTGACAGCAGGCAGATTATTGAGGGGGTATGTCTTGATCCCAGAATCGGCAGCCATTACAACAACCCTTCCTTTGGTTATGGTGGTTATTGCCTGCCTAAGGATACCAGGCAATTGTTGGCAAATTACGCGGATGTACCCCAGAATATGATTTCAGCCATAGTGGCCTCCAATCGCACCCGTAAGGATTTTATAGCCGACAGAGTGCTGGACAGAGCAGGATTATACAAAGCAGGCGACAACGGTGAGGAGCAAAGCTGCAAACAGGTTACAATCGGAGTATTTCGTCTGACTATGAAGACTAAGTCGGATAATATCCGCAATTCATCCGTTCAGGGGGTTATGGAGCGGATTAAGGCAAAGGGTGCAAATATAGTTATCTATGAGCCCGCTTTATTTCAGGACAGCTTTCAGGGCAGTCCGGTGATTAATGATCTGGACAAATTCAAGAAAATGTCCGATCTTATCATTGCCAACCGGTATGATAAATGTCTGGATGATGTGACAGAAAAGGTTTATACCCGCGACATTTTCAGAAGAGATTAGAGCCCACAAGCGCTTTGGACACTGAGCTTATGAGATGGCATTTGTCAGGAATGTGGCGGATCGGGTTATATTATTGGATGGAGGAGTAATTATTAAAGAGGCTACGCCTGAGTATGTGTTTGACTTGGCATTTTGGCATCGTAAAATTTTTAATAATTTAATTTTGCACTTGCAATATTTGGCTTCATTTGATATAATAAGTAAGGTGCTAAATGATAAGACTAATAGAGAGTGGGCGAAAGTCCACTCTTCTTATTTGCCTTTTATGGAAAGCTATTCTTAATTTAATTACAATAAACAAAAAAATATGAAAAGAAGGTTGGTAGAATATATGTCCAGGCATGAGGATTATGAACAGCGCACACAAAAGCTTTTGGAGCCGATTTTGGAAAAGAACAATTATGAGCTTTACGATGTGGAGTTTGTTAAGGAAGCCGGCAACTGGTACCTTCGGGTCTATATTGACAAGGAAGGTGGCATTACAATTGACGATTGCGAGCTGGTAAGTAAAGAATTAAGCGAACTTCTTGATGATCATGATTTCATTTCAGAATCCTATATGCTGGAGGTGAGTTCACCCGGTCTTGGCAGAAGGCTCAGGAAAGACAAGCATTTTGAAAAGAGCATAGGCGAAGAGGTTGAAATCAAGCTTTATAAGCCTATCAATAAAAAGAAGGAATTTGTCGGCCTGCTCAAATCCTTTGACAAGAATACTATAGCTATTGAGCTGAGCGACAAAACTGTTATGGAAATTCCCAGAGAGCAGATTGCTAATGTAAGGCTGACCTTTGATTTCTGATAGCTGCTACAGTTTTTGAAATTGTATTGGAATATAATATAGCTTTTATATTACACGAAGAAGAATAATCATATTAAGGAGGCATTGTCAAAAAATGGATGCAAATAAAGATTCAGGAAGGGAATTGATTGAGGCATTAAACCAGTTGGAGAAAGAAAAGGATATTAATAAGGAAGTAATTCTGGAAGCTCTTGAGAATTCACTGCTGGCGGCATGTAAAAATAATTTCGGCAGATCGGATAATATAAGGGTTAATATTGATAGAATAACAGGTCAGGTAAATGTTTATGCAATGAAGGAAGTGGTTGAGGAGGTTACGGAGCCTGCTTTACAGATCTCCCTTGCCGAGGCTAAGGCAAAGGATCCTATCAAGGAGGTGGGCGATATAATGGCGATTGAGGTTACACCTAAGAATTTTGGCCGTATCGCCGCCCAGAAGGCAAAGCAGGTTGTGGTTCAAAAAATCCGTGAAGAGGAGAGGAAGGTACTATACCAGTATTTCCTCAGCAAGGAGAAGGATATTATCACAGGTGTTGTTCAGCGTTATGTGGGCAATAATATCGCCATCAACCTTGGTAAGGCTGATGCCCTTCTTACTGAAAATGAACAGGTGAAGGGAGAGGTTTTCAGACCTACAGAGCGCATCAAGCTTTATATCCTGGAGGTTAAGGACACCACCAAGGGTCCCAGGATTACGGTATCCCGCTCCCATCCGGAGCTGGTTAAGAGACTCTTTGAGGCTGAGGTTGCCGAGATTCAGGACGGCACTGTTGAGATTAAGAGTATTGCCAGAGAGGCAGGTAGCAGAACCAAAATTGCCGTATGGAGCAATGATCCGGATGTTGATGCAGTAGGAGCCTGTGTAGGATTGAATGGAGCAAGGGTAAATGCTATTGTGCATGAGCTAAGAAATGAAAAGATTGATATAGTCAACTGGAGCAGTGATCCTGCTCAGTTTATTGAAAATGCCCTCAGTCCGGCTAAGGTTGTTTCGGTAACCGTGGATGAAAATGAAAAAACTGCCAGAGTGATTGTACCAGATTATCAATTGTCCCTTGCAATTGGCAAGGAGGGGCAGAATGCCAGACTGGCAGCCAAGCTGACAGGATACAAGATCGATATCAAGAGCGAATCCCAGGTATACGGTTACTAAAAAACTGTTTACTTTTGGTTAGAAAGGCGTGGTAAAGAATAGATGGCGAAGAAGTTACCATTAAGAATGTGTACCGGATGCGGTGAAATGAAGGCTAAGAAGGCTATGATACGTGTTCTGAAGACTCCGGAAGATGAGATTGTCATAGATTCCACCGGCAAGAAGAATGGAAGGGGTGCGTATATCTGCCCATCACTTGAGTGTCTGAGAAAGGCAATCAAGACAAAAGGTCTGGAGCGTTCCCTGAAGGTCAGCATTCCTAAGGAACTGATTGAAGCTCTGGAAAAGGAGATGGTTAAGCTTGAGTCCGACAGAAAAGAAGGTGTATAGCTTACTTGGCATTGCAGCAAAATCCCGCAACATAGCAAGTGGTGAATTTCTTACTGAAAAAGCCGTTAAGGAACATAAGGCTGCTTTGGTTATTGTGGCATCAGATGCCTCGGATAATACAAAGAAGATGTTTACCAACATGTGTACTTACTATGGTGTGCCAATATACTTTTTTGGTGAGAAGGAAAAATTGGGTCATGCTATTGGCAAACAGATACGCGCTTCTATGGCAGTGCTGAACAAGGGCTTGTCGGATGCGATAGTGAGGCAACTGAAAATGATTGAGTGATTAACGGAGGTAGTAAGTATATGGCGAAAATTAAAGTCTTTGAGCTAAAGAATCAGATAAACTCACTGATAAAAAACAAGATAGAAAGTAAGGACATAATTGATTTTATAGAGACCAATTTTGGAGTTAAAAAATCACATAGCAGCGCCCTTGAAGAGAATGAGGCAAACTTTATCAAGAATTATTTTGTCCATGCAGACAAGGCGGATTTGCAGACTGCCGACAAAAAGATTCAGCCTGCCATCCTGTCTGAGATGAATGTTCAGACTGATCAGATGGAGCCACTGGTAAAGCCGGAGCAGGATGAGGCCAAAAAGGCAACAGAGACCAGGGCTGATGCTGCCGAAGCAAAAGTGCAGACAAAGGACAAGAAGGCGGGACAGCAAAAGGCCCAGCCTGCAAAGCCGGCCGAGAAGGAAAAGGAGCAGCCTAAGCAAGCTCAGCAAGACAAACAGGAAAGGCAGCTCCAGCAGGCAAAGCAGCCGCAGCAGCCTCAGGCTGAAAAAAGCCAGCAGGAAAAAGCCCAGCAGGCAAAGCAAACTCAGCAAAAGCAGCCGACTGCCCAAAAGACGGAGGCTGACAAAAAGGCTGCCAAAGCAGATGAACAGACAGGCAAACAGCAAAAGGGCGATGCTGTATCAGGAAGGCAGCAAAGGACTGAAGCCGGTCATCAGTCCGGTAAGCAGCAAAGAAACGACGGTCAGGGTAAGGGCGCTTCTAATAATCAGGCAGGTAAGCCACAGGCCGGTGGAGCAAGAGCTGCCCAGCAGGGTAAGGGCGGATTTGGCTCAGGCTATGGCAAGGGAGCAGGCAAAGCAAGCTCTTATCGGGATGAGGATGTTTATAAGGATGAGGACGACAAGTCCGGATACAACCAAAAACAGGGAAAGAAAGCCGGTTCAGGCAAGGCTTTCGGAGAACGCAAGAAATTTGACCAGCAGATTCTGGATCAGAAGGTATCGGAAAAGAATGATAACAAGCGGAAGGCTGACCGCATAAATAAGGAAAAGAGCTACAGGGAAAAGAACCTTAATATACATGATGATGACGATATGGAAGATTTGAAGAAGCTGGTACAGAAGAAGGGTCAGTTTATCCAGCCTAAGCCTGCCCCTGCTCCTGCCCCTGAGGAGGAAATCAAGGTTATTACCATACCTGAAGTATTGACCATAAAAGAGCTTGCTGACAGGATGAAAAAGCCCAGCGCTGCCCTGATAAAGAAGCTTTTGCTTCAGGGCAAGGTCGTTACTCTCAATCATGAAATTACCTTTGAAGAAGCTGAAGAGATAGCCCTCGAATATGATATTATCTGTGAAAAAGAGAAGAAGGTTAATGAACTTGAAGAATTGCTCAAGGACGAAGAGGATCCGGTTGAGAGCCTGGTTAAGCGTCCGCCTGTTGTATGCGTAATGGGACACGTTGACCATGGTAAGACATCCCTTCTTGACGCAATCCGCCAGACTAATGTAACCGCCCGTGAAGCAGGTGGCATTACCCAGCATATTGGCGCATATGTAGTAGATATAAATGGTGAGAAGATTACCTTCCTTGATACTCCGGGACACGAAGCCTTTACCTCCATGCGTATGAGAGGCGCAAAGTCCACCGATATAGCTATTCTTGTTGTAGCTGCAGATGATGGTGTTATGCCGCAGACTGTAGAAGCCATAAGCCATGCCAAGGCTGCAGGCGTAACCATAATTGTGGCAGTAAACAAGATAGATAAGCCAAGTGCCAATGTAGAGAGGGTTAAACAGGAATTGACCGAATACGATCTGATTGCCGAGGACTGGGGTGGCGACACAATTTTCGTTCCTGTATCAGCCCATACCAAGGAGGGTATAGACCAACTGCTAGAGATGGTGCTTCTGTCGGCCGAGATGTTGGAGCTGAAGGCTAATCCCAACCGAAAGGCAAGAGGTATTGTTATTGAAGCCCAGCTGGATAAGGGCAGAGGTCCTGTAGCTACAGTACTTGTGCAGAAGGGAACCCTGCGTGTGGGTGACAATATCGTAGTTGGTTCATCATACGGCAAGGTTCGTGCAATGATGGACGACATGGGTAGAAGAGTCAAGGAGGCTACACCTTCTACACCTGTAGAAATCATAGGTCTTAATCAGGTCCCTGAAGCTGGTGAGACCTTCATCGTAACAAATAACGAAAAAGAAGCAAGGCATATAGCTGAAGTATATCTGGCCCAGAGCAAGGAGAAGCTTATTGCCGACACCAAGGCCAAGTTGTCTCTGGATGGCTTGTTCAGCCAGATACAGGCCGGCAATATCAAGGAGCTTAATCTTATAATCAAGGCCGACGTTCAGGGTTCTGTTGAGGCTATGAAGCAGAGTCTCACAAGGTTAAGCAATGATGAAATAGCAATAAGAATTATTCATGGTGGGGTTGGTGCCATTAATGAATCGGACGTTACTCTTGCCAGCACCTCCAATGCTATTATTATCGGCTTCAATGTAAGGCCTGATAATGCCGCCAAGGATACTGCCGAACGGGAAAAGGTTGAAATCAAGCTGTATCGCGTTATCTATGATGCCATCAACGATATCGAGGCAGCCATGAAGGGTATGCTTGATCCTGTATATGAGGAGAAAATTATTGGCCATGCTGAGGTCAGAGCTACATTTAAGGCTTCAGGTGTGGGTACAATTGCAGGCTCATATGTAACTGATGGTAAAATTCAGAGAAACAGCAAAGCAAGAATTTACCGTGACAATAAGCTTATCTATGACGGAAGCCTGGCTTCACTCAAGAGATTCCAGGATGACGTTAAGGAAGTTGCGGCTGGCTATGAATGCGGTCTGGTATTTGAGAAGTTCAATGATATAAGAGAAGGCGACAAGGTTGAATTCTATATTATGGCCGAGGTGCAGAGGTAACTGTGGCAGCTAATGTAAGTCAGTCAGGCAAAATGGAGGGTTTTTATGAAAAAGAACAGCATTAAAAACACCAGAATTAATATGGAAGTGCAAAAAGAGCTTAGCGTGCTGATTAGCCGGGACATAAAGGATCCCAGAATTAATCCCATGACCAGTGTAGTTCACGTGGAGGTGGCACCGGATCTTAAAACGGCAAAGGTATATATCAGCGTACTGGGGGATGAACAGTCAAAGAAGGATACCCTGGCCGGCTTAAAGAGCGCTTCCTCCTTCATAAGAGGTCAGCTGGCGAGAAATCTGAATCTACGAAATACACCGGAGCTTACCTTTGTACTTGATAATTCCATTGAATATGGAGTACACATGTCCAAGCTTATTGACGAGGTTAACGCAGGCAGCAGGCAGACACAGGATGATCAGAGCGGAGAAGCAAAAGATAAAGACGAATAATATACATTATATGCATATTATTATGCATAGGCTGTAAATGGATGTTTTGGAGGTAACTATGTTAATTATTGATGATCAATTGATTGGCAGCAAATCAGTAGCGATTGCCGGGCATATACGACCGGATGGAGATTGTGTGGGTTCATGCATGGCTCTATACAATTATTTGTCCGGAAGTAAAAAAAAGCTTGGTCTTGAGAGGATTGATGTATTTCTGGAGCCCTTCAGCAATGTCTTTGATATGCTGGCATGTGTTGACATAATCAGGAGAGACTTAAATGAACAGGACTGCTATGATGTCGTGATAGCCCTGGACTGTGGCAGTCTGGATCGGCTGGGAGATGTCCAGAAGATATTTGAGAGGGCAAAGAAGACCATTAATATTGACCATCATATCAGTAATACCTATTTTGCCAGTGTCAATCATGTGGTTGCAGATGCTTCCTCCACCTGCGAGGTGCTTTATTCATTGCTGGAGGAGGACAGGATTACAAAGGAAATTGCTGAGGCATTGTATATCGGTATTATCCATGATACCGGCGTGTTCAAGCACAGCAGCACCTCTGGGAAGACAATGGCCATAGCCGGCAAGCTAATGGATAAGGGAATCAATTTTTCAGCCTTGATAGACGAAACCTTCTATGCAAAAACCTACCTGCAGAACCAGATACTAGGCCGCTGCCTTATGGAGAGTATGCTGGTGCTGCATGGTAAGGTGGTGTTTGCAGCCTTGAAAAAAGAAATTCTGGATTTTTATGGCGCTGTTCCGTCTGATCTGGATGGAATCATTGATCAACTGAGGGTTACCAGGGGAACGGAGGTTGCAATATTTGCATATGAACTAAGAACCCATGAATTTAAGGTAAGCATGAGATCAAACGGTGATGTCAATGTCAGCAGGATTGCGGTTTACTTCGGGGGAGGAGGCCATATTAAGGCGGCAGGTTGTACCATGCTTGGGACGGTACATGATGTAATCAATAATTTGACCCCTCATATCGAAGCACAAATGAAGGAACTCAATCTGATTTAGCAGATGAGATTCTATTAGTTGCCATACTTTGTGGACAAGCCTTAAGGAGACTGACTAATCTATGGATGGAATAATTAACGTATATAAGGAAAAGGGTTATACATCCCATGATGTTGTGGCTAAACTTAGGAATATATTGCAGACAAAACGCATCGGCCATACTGGTACCCTGGATCCGGGCGCAGAAGGTGTACTTGTGGTATGTATCGGCAAGGGAACAAAGCTTTCGGATATGATAACCGGTAAGGACAAAAGCTACAGGACAATCCTTAAGCTCGGTATAACAACAGATACCCAGGATCTGTCCGGAAATATAATTAAAAGTGGCGAGGTAAATGTTGGCTTTGAAGAAATACAAAGGCAGATCAAAAGCTTTATAGGAGAGTATATGCAGCTTCCGCCTATGTATTCAGCAGTTAAGGTTGGAGGGAAAAAGCTTTATGAATATGCCAGAGAAGGTAAGGAAGTAGACCGCCAGCCCCGCAGTGTCCGGATTATGGATATAAGGATACTGGATTATAACGATAAGGAGCATGAGGTCACCATGGAGGTTGATTGCTCCAAGGGGACTTATGTCAGAACCCTGCTGCATGACATAGGCCAGGCCTTAGGCTGCGGCGGAGCGATGAAGGAACTGCTCAGAACCCGTGTCGGAAGCTTTTGCATCGACAGTGCAATTAAGCTGTCCGATATAAGCAGGCTGCAGGAGGAAGGCAGGCTTTCTGAGCATATTATCGGACTGGATGAGCTTTTTACGGCATATAGCAGAGTGAAAGTAAAAAAAGAATATAACAGGCTGGTGCACAACGGTAATCCCTTCTATGAAAAGATGGCAGAGTTTGATGATAAAGCTGCTCTGACCGACTATGTAAGGGTGTATGATGCAGAGGGTATATTTACAGGCATATACCGCTACGACAGAGCAGCCCGGAGCTTCAGACCCGAAAAGATGCTGCTGTAGCTGTAAACAATGCGCTGTAAGATAAGTATATACAGCTTGAAGATGCTTTTGCAGCATGACGTAAATTATTACAGGACGGAGATGGCTATGGAATATATAGCAGCAACAACAGAATTTAAATTAAGCAATACTGCCGTAACTATAGGAAAGTTCGACGGTTTGCACCTGGGGCACCGGCAGTTGCTTGATTTGACGGTTAAACACAAGGAGCAGGGACTTGCAGCAGTCGTGTTTACATTTTTGCTGCATCCGTCCTATTTTTTAAGCGATAAGGATTTTGAGCTTATTTACACGGAGGAAGAAAAACGTATCAAGCTTAAAAGACTGGGAATGGATGTAATGATATCCTATCCCTTTTCGCAGGAAACCAGAAATATGGAGCCGGAGGATTTTATCCGGTATGTTATAAGGGATAAGCTGGATGCAAAGGTGCTTATAGTTGGAGAGGATTTCCGCTTTGGCAAAAACCGGAGAGGGGATATTGCCATGCTAAGGCAGCTTCAGGAGGAATGTGGCTATAAACTGATAGCCTGCCAAAAGAAAGAATGGGGTAAGCAGATAATCAGCAGTTCAATTATCAGAAGCTTGATAAAAGAAGGTAAGATGGAAGAGGCGAATGCAATGCTGGGTGGAGCCTACAGCATCAGAGGCGAGGTTGTACAGGGCAGAAGATTGGGCAGAACCATAGGTATGCCTACGGTTAACCTTATTCCTCCTGATATGAAGTTGCTTCCTCCATGCGGAGTATATGCCTCAAGGGTTTTTACCGACGGCAGCTATTATTGCGGAGTAACTAATATCGGTTATAAGCCCACGGTTGGAGGAGAAGAGTATATCGGAGTAGAAAGCCATATCTTTGACTTGGAAAAGGATTTATATGGCAGAAAGATAGAGGTAGAGTTGATTAGCTTTATTCGTCCTGAGCTTAAGTTTGCCACACTGGATGAGCTGACAGCCAGGATGAAGGAGGATATTATAATAGCTAAAGACAGGCTTAAAAATTATCTTTGACTCAGGCTAAATGATTCGGATAAGAATAGTATTATGCAAAGAGAGCAGGAAATATTGCTTGGAAGGAGTTTGCAGCATCAGTAAGCTCCCTGATAAAGCCTTGTGTTGACGGTTGCTGTATATTCGGTACACTGGCGGCGGTAGCCGGGTACCATCAACAGCTCCTTTGATTGAATATCCAAATTGTATATGTTTTTGCTTGAATATAATAAAAAAGTTGTTTACAATAATAAAGTAATATGATAATATACCTAAGTGGTTGTAAGCCGATACTCAGATTATGGAGTCTCCGACCATTCTCTTGGTATCAGGCGATTATTAGGAAAGGAGAATATAACAATGATTAGCAAAGAGAAAAAGCAGGAAATTATCAAGAATTTCGGTCGTACACCCAATGACACAGGTTCACCTGAGGTTCAGATTGCCCTTCTGACCGAAAGAATTAACCAGCTGACTGAGCATCTGAAGAACAACAAGAAGGATCATCATTCAAGAAGAGGTCTTCTTAAGATGGTTGGTCAAAGAAGAGGTTTGCTTGAGTATTTAAAGAGAAGCGATATCAACAGATATCGTGATCTGATTGAGCGCCTGAATTTAAGAAAGTAATTATACAAGCTGTTCCTTAAAAAGGGACAGCTTTTATACTGGCTAAATTAAGTACTTAATTAGGCTTTAAAATTTAGTCGTACAATTTAACTCATTAAACCATGAAAAAAATTGTAGCGCAGTGGAAATAATAATGGTATAATATTGTATTAGAGCGATGGGAGGACAACCCGAGACTTCTGAAAAGATTATCGGTTTTTTGTATAAATCGGTAGTTTTTTCAGTTGTTTCGGTGCCTCCAGCTCTAAAGCTTGAAGTAAAGGAGATTTAGCATGTACAAAAGTTTTTCAATGGAGCTTATTGGCAGAAAACTAACCGTAGATGTTGGAAGAGTTGCAGCGCAGGCTAATGGTGCTGTCTTGATTCACTATGGTGATACTGTTATTTTGTCAACTGCTACAGCATCCAGCAAGCCCAGGGAGGGCATTGACTTTTTCCCGTTAAGTGTTGAATATGAGGAAAAGCTGTATGCTGTCGGCAAGATTCCGGGAGGATTTATAAAAAGAGAGGGCAAGCCTTCGGAGAATGCAATTCTTGCCTCCCGTTGCATTGATCGTCCGATGAGGCCTTTGTTCCCCAAGGATTATAGAAATGATGTAACAATAAACAATCTGGTTTTATGCGTTGATCAGGATTGCTCACCTGAATTGACAGCCATGCTGGGGTCATCAATAGCCACCTGCATATCGGATATTCCCTTCAACGGACCGATAGCAGCCACTATGGTTGGCCTGGTGGACGGCCAGATGGTATTCAATCCTACATCTGCCCAGAGGGAGAAATCTGATTTGGCGCTTACTGTAGCTTCTACACGTGAGAAGGTTATCATGATTGAGGCAGGTGCCAATGAGGTACCCGAGGATCAAATGATTGAGGCTATTTATGCAGCCCATGAAATCAACAAACAGATTATTGAATTTATAGATAAAATAGTAGCGGAATGCGGTAAACCCAAGCATGATTATGTACATTGGGTGGTGCCTGATGAGCTGTATGAGGATATGGTTAATTTCATTACTCCCGAAGCAATGGAGGCAGCCGTATTTACTGACGACAAGAAGGTCAGAGAGGCCAATATCAATGAAATTACCGAAAAGCTTACAGCCCGCTACGAGATTGATCATCCGGAATGGCTTCCATGGCTTCCGGATGCCATTAATAAATTTGAAAAAGCAACAGTACGCAAGATGATATTAAAGGACCATAAGCGTCCCGACGGCAGACGGATGGATGAGATCAGAAAGCTGGCTGCAGAGATTGATATCCTGCCCAGAACCCATGGCTCAGGTATGTTTACCCGTGGACAGACACAGGTGCTTAATATCTGTACCCTTGGTGCATTGGCTGAAATTCAGAGGCTTGACGGTATTGATGAAAATGAAACAGGCAAGAGATATATGCACCACTATAACTTCCCGTCCTATTCGGTAGGCGAGACCAAACCTTCCAGAGGACCGGGCAGAAGAGAGATTGGTCATGGTGCCTTGGCTGAGAGGGCGCTTCTTCCTGTGCTTCCTTCTGAGGAGGAGTTCCCTTATGCAATCCGTACAGTTTCCGAGGTTTTGGAATCCAACGGTTCCACATCCCAGGGAAGTGTATGTGCTTCTACTTTGTCACTGATGGCTGCGGGTGTTCCGATCAAGGCTATGGTGGCCGGTATTTCGGTAGGCCTTGTTACAGGCGAAACTGATGATGAATATGTATTGCTGACCGATATTCAGGGTGTTGAGGATTTCTTCGGAGATATGGACTTTAAGGTGGCTGGTACCCATAAGGGTATTACGGCTATCCAGATGGATATCAAGATTAACGGCTTAACAAGGGAAATTATCGAAAAAGCAATATATCGCACCAGAGAAGCCAGAATCTATATACTTGATGAAGTAATGGCTCCGGTTATATCCAAGCCCAGACCCGAGGTTTCCCCTTATGCGCCTAAAATTGTGCAGATTAAAATCGACCCTTCAAAGATCGGTGATGTTGTTGGTCAGAGAGGAAAGACAATCAATGCCATTATTGAGCAGACCGGCGTCAAGATTGATATTGCTGATGACGGTGCTGTATCCGTATGTGGCTTTGACAAGGAAAACATCCAAAAGGCAGTTGACATGATAAACATGATAGTAACCGATTTTGAAGAGGGCAAGACCTATACCGGTAAGGTAGTAGGTATAAAGGATTTCGGTGCCTTTCTTGAGTTCGCACCCGGTAAGGAGGGTATGGTTCATATATCCAAGGTTGCCAAGCACAGGGTTAATCATGTTGAGGACGTTCTTACCCTTGGTGATGTTGTTAAGGTTGTATGCCTCGGCCCTGACAAGATGGGAAGAGTCAGCTTCAGCTTAAAGGATGTTAAGGACCCCAAATAATTAGATAGAATTGCTATTGCATAGCTTTTTGTAATAATGGTATCAGGCTATAATACTGCGCCTTCGTAAAGGACGTAAAGGTGTGGATTATAGCCTGAAATTTTATGTAAAAAAACCGGCTATAATGTCTGTAGGGGTTGTAGAAATTGCCCCTTTTTATAGCTATTAACTGCTGAAGGCAGGTGCCGGATGCAAAATATGCATTTTTCTGACGATTTATCACCTACGATTTTACAGGCCTTAGGGATTAAATTAGTATAATCTGTAAACATTATTAAGAAGAACATTTCGTGCAGCATATATGTCAGACATAGGGAAAGGCTTGGTGATAAATTTTATGAAAATGCGATACAGACATAAGAGTGGGAAAAAATTAAGGCTGCTATTGCTACTTATTGCAAGTGTTTTTGCTACAAGCTTTCTGGCGATTTTTGCCATGATATATAATTACATCAGCAAAATAAATTTTGTGGATGATAAGGGCCATTGGCCAAAAGTAAATATGGCTGAGGACAATTTTGAAAGCCATACGAATGCAGTTAATGATGACATAAGCCTGAGCAGTGCCGTATCTGATAAAAAGGCAGGCTTTGACGATAATATGGAACAAGAACAGGCAAATATAATATATGAGACCAGCCGATTTTTTGAGGACCGGCTAAATATAAAGAAGCTGGAGGATGAAAGCAAATCCGGCCGGGATGAAAATGATTTGCCGGTCTTAAAGCAGGATAGAATTCAGATACAGGATATGCAAAGGCTGCAGGATACTCCTGGGCCGGATAACAAAGAAACGAATACAGATGGGGGATCAAATACTGCAGGAAAGCTTTATGACGGACAGGATAAGGCTGATGGCATATCGACAGAATTCATCGAAAGCAGTCCTGATGAGGAAGAAGCAGATATAGAACCAATAAAAGATGACAAGGTAACGAATATACTGCTAATCGGGCATGATCTAGCATGTAAAAACAGTTCCAGCACTGAAAGCTTTGCCTTGTTTACAATTAATAAAAGAAGTAAGAAGCTTATTACAACCAGCTTCTACAACAATATATATCTTTATATCCCAGGTGTAGGCAAGGAGAGGCTGGTAACCGCATATAAACTTGGCGGTACCAGGCTGCTGCAGGAAACCCTGGAAAAGAATTTCGGAATTGTTATTGATGGTTTTATAATGGCCGATTATTCAGCATATATTGATATAGTCGATCTGATAGGGGGTGTGGAGCTTGATATAGCAGATCAGGAGCTTGATCCGCTAAACCGCAATATCAGGGAGATTAATACTCAGCTTGGCTATAGTGAGGATGCGGATCTGATAAATAAAGAGGGCAAGACTGTGCTAAACGGAAAACAGGCATTAGGCTATTCCCGCAACTGGTATGATGATTATGGAAAATTGATCAGCCATGGCAATCAGAAGGCGGTAGTCCTTTCTATTCTGAACAAGGTTAAGGATTTTAATATAATACAGATGAATGGTTTTCTTAATGAGGTACTGCCGAAAATCACGACAAACCTTTCCGAAGGCAAGATCATTGAGTTTATTATCATGCTTCCCTTTTATTTCAATTATAAAATTGACTATCTGACCCTGCCTTTAAATGGGACTGAAAAGAAGCTGAGACTGAATGGCATAACTGTACTGGATTTTCACAGAAAGCAGAATATATCACAGCTGCGCAGCAGGCTTTATGCATTGCAATAATTGGAGGACTGCTCAATTCCCATTACAAAATTCACATTATATAATATATAATTGAATACTAATGTCGCATATGGTAAAATTAGGTACGCACAAATGTGCATTTTACGAATGAGCGATTAAGGGAGGACATCATGGCTAATATTAATGCATTATCCAACGGAATTACCGTTGTAACCGAAGTATTGCCGTATTTAAAAAGCGCATCCTTCGGTGTATGGGTAAGAGCAGGATCTGCTTATGAAAATGATGAAAATAATGGCATAGCACATATAATCGAACATATGCTGTTTAAAGGAACTACAAATAGAAGTGCCAAGCAGATTGCTGACGAAATGGCAAGAATTGGCGGAAATATAAATGCATATACCAGCAAGGAATGCACATCTTACTATGCAACATGCTTAAGCTCCCATCTTCCGATTGCCATAGATATAATATCTGATATGCTGCTTAATTCTCTGATTGATGAGAAGGCGTTGAAGAAGGAAAAGCGTGTTATTCTGGAAGAGATAGATATGTATGAGGATTCGCCTGAGGATTTGGTTCATGACATACTGCAGCAAAATATATGGGAGAAGCATCCGCTGGGGTACATCATTTCAGGAACCAAGAAGGTGGTCAGGAAGGTAAGCGTTCAGCAGATACGTGATTTTATGGATACCTTCTATGTATCAAGCAACATGGTTATATCGGTAGCCGGCAATTTTGATGAAAATGAAATTCTTAAGCTTATAGAAGAGAAGTTTGGCAAGATTAAGGAAGGCAAGCCGGTCGAGTTTAATAAAGAAAAACCCCGGTATAAAAGGGTTATCTGCAAAAAGAGCAAGGATATTGAACAGCTGCATTGCAATATTGCATTTGAAAGTATTTCTTATTTGGCAGAGGAACGTTATGCACTGTCTGTAATTAATTCCATACTGGGAGGAAGCATCAATTCGCGGCTGTTTCAAAAAATCAGGGAGAACAGCGGGCTTGCTTATTCGATCTATTCATATGGAAGCTCTTACCGTGAAGCGGGTTTATTCCACATCTATGCAGCAATGAATCCTGTGCAGGCACCTGTTGTGGTTAAAAAGATTTTTCAGATAGTAAGCGATTTGAAGAAAAAGGGCGTCACAGCAGATGAGCTGGCTATGACCAAGGAACAGATAAAAACTGAGATAATTCTGGGTAATGAAAGCGCCAAAAGTATTATGAGTGCCAACGGCAAATCCATGCTAAACAGGGGCAGAATAGTGCCGATTGAAGAGCTGATTGACGGAATAGACAAGGTGACACAAAAGGATATACTGGATTATGCCAATAACTATTTTGATATTAAGAATGCATCCATATCAATAGTAGGCAGGTTGGAGGAGATTGATCTGAACAGCCTGGCATAACTGATGTCGCATTGGTTGAAAGCTTATGGATCTATTATAACAAGGAGGTAGTATTTATGAGATATGAGATAATAGGGGAGCCCCTGCCTGTGGTAATATGCCATGTCAGTGCAGGAGAAACCCTGATTACGGAAAGAGGCTCAATGAGCTGGATGAGTCCCAATATGAAGATGGAGACTACTACCAATGGGGGAATCGGCAAAGCGTTAGGAAGAATGTTTTCAGGTGAGTCGATATTCCAAAACAGATATACCGCTATGGGCGGAGAAGGAATGATAGCATTTGCATCAAGCTTCCCCGGCTCCATAAGAGCTCTTGAAATCTCACCCGGAAACGGTATGATAGTGCAAAAGTCGGCTTTCCTGGCCTCTGAAGCAAGTGTCAAGCTGTCGATTTATTTCCAAAAGAGGCTGGGGGCAGGTCTGTTTGGAGGAGAAGGCTTTATCATGCAAAAGCTTTCAGGGCAGGGTATAGCCTTTATTGAGATAGACGGTTATGCAGTAGAATATAACCTGGCGCCGGGGCAGAAGATTGTTGTTGATACCGGATATCTGGCAGCCATGACCGAAAGCTGCACAATGGAAATTCAAACAGTGCCCGGTGTCAAGAACATGCTCTTTGGCGGAGAAGGAATATTTAACACCGTTGTTACAGGCCCCGGTAAGGTGATACTTCAGACTATGCCTGTCAGCAATGTGGCGGCAACTTTACGTCCCTTTTTCCCGTCTGCTAAATAGCGGCAATAATTTATGGTGCATTTTATCGGCAGGCGGGCTGCAGCGCTCTAAAATATCCTGCAGGCAGACCCGTCTGGCTGCAGCAGGCCGATTGGCAAGGTAAATTTGACACTTGACATTGATTGTAAGAATGCTATAATAAAGTTCAAAATTAATATTCCCAACACGTTGATGAGACGAGTAATATGCGGAAGAATACAGAGAGAGATACATCTTGGTGAAAGTATCTTATTCATGCAGACGCTGCGCTTTGGCTAATTGACTCATCCGGCTTATAGATAAAGTGTCTGTGCAGAAGCATATGAAAACTACCTCGGAGTGGCCCTAATCCGGTCCGGTGATTCCGTTATAATCAAATGAGTGGGTGCATTGCACCAAAAAGGGTGGAACCGCGACGTATTATACGCTCGTCCCTTTCGATAGACATAGGCTGTCGGAAGGGAGGGCGTTTTTTAACGTATAAATATTAGTGGATAAATCTTTATCCGAATTATCCAACAGGATAAAAGCCATAGCTACCTAAATTAAAATTAACAATAGGCATTTTATGAATTCAAATATTTAGATGACCTTAAGCTAATACAGAAGGAGGATTATTATGAAAATAACTTTAAAAGATGGTTCTGTTAAGGAATATGAACAAGCGATGTCTGTAATTGACATAGCCAAAGACATCAGTGAAGGTCTTGCCAGGATGGCATGTGCCGCAGAAATCGATGGGAAGGTAGTAGACCTTAGGACAATTGTGGATAAGGACTGCCATCTGAATATATTAACCTTTAATGACGAAGCAGGCAAGGCTGCCTACAGACATACCACATCCCATGTGCTTGCCCAGGCGGTAAAAAGACTGTATCCTGATGCAAAGCTGGCGATAGGTCCGGCAATTGATACAGGCTTTTATTATGATTTTGATGTGGCACCCTTTGACCGGGCCGCTCTTGATGCAATTGAGCAGGAGATGAAGAAAATCATAAAGGAGGGCGCCGACCTGGTTCGCTTTACCCTGCCTCGTGAGGAAGCCATTGCCCTTATGAAGGAAAAGGGTGAGCCATATAAGGTTGAATTGATAGAGGAGCTGCCGGAGGATGCTGAAATATCCTTCTATCAGCAGGGCGATTTTGTAGATTTGTGCGCCGGACCTCATTTGATGAGCACTAAACAAATAAAAGCATTTAAGCTTATTTCTTCATCAGGAGCATACTGGAGAGGCTCGGAGAAGAATAAGATGCTGACCAGAGTATACGGTACAGCATTTACAAAGACTGCTGATTTGGATGCTTATCTTGCCCATCTTGAGGACATTAAGAAGCGTGACCATAACAGGCTGGGTCGTGAGATGGAGCTGTTTACAACCGTCGATGTAATTGGTCAGGGACTTCCTTTACTGATGCCAAAGGGAGCAAAGATAATCCAGACCCTGCAGAGATGGATTGAGGATCTGGAGGAAAGCAGAGGATATGTAAGAACCAAGACTCCTTTTATGGCAAAGAGTGATCTTTATAAAATATCCGGACATTGGGATCACTATAAAGAGGGCATGTTTGTTATCGGCGATGAGAAAAATGATAAGGAAGTTCTGGCATTACGTCCTATGACCTGTCCTTTCCAGTACTATGTATATAAGGCCAGCCAGAAATCCTATAAGGACTTGCCAATCCGTCTTGCTGAAACCAGCACCCTATTCAGAAATGAGGATTCCGGTGAAATGCACGGTTTGACCAGAGTACGCCAGTTCACCATTTCGGAAGCCCATCTGATTGTAAGACCTGATCAGATGGATGAGGAATTCAAGGGCTGTATTGATTTGGCAAGGTACTGCTTAAGGACCCTGGGCCTTGAGGAGGATGTAACATATCGCCTTTCCAAATGGGATCCTAACAATAAGGAAAAATATATCGGCACAGAAGAGGTATGGGAGGACACCCAGAATCGTATCCGCAAGATATTGATCGAGCTTGGTATTCCATTTACAGAAGCAGAAGGAGAGGCTGCCTTCTATGGCCCCAAGGTTGATATCCAGGCCAAGAATGTATACGGCAAAGAGGATACCATTATTACAATTCAATGGGATGCTATACTGGCAGAGCAGTTTGATATGTATTATATAGATCAGAACGGCAACAAGGCGCGTCCGTATATTATTCACAGAACCAGTGTTGGCTGTTATGAAAGAACCCTGGCACTACTGATTGAAAAATATGCCGGCTTGTTCCCGACTTGGTTATGTCCCGAGCAGGTACGAGTTTTGCCAATCTCCGAGAAATATCACGACTATGCGAAAAAGGTTAAGGAAGAGCTTCAGAAAAACGGTGTTCTTGTAACCGTGGATGAAAGAGCGGAAAAAATTGGCTACAAGATCAGGGAGGCCAGATTGGATCGTGTTCCTTACATGCTGATAGTCGGACAAAAGGAAGAGGAGGAGGGCGTTGTTTCTGTCAGAAGCCGCTACCTTGGCGACGAAGGACAGAAGTCTCTGTCAACCTTTATAGAGGATATATGCAGAGAGATTAGAACAAAAGAAATCAGAAAGATAGAGGTAAAGGACAATAATTAAATCATTCGGATGCCTAATATATTCTGTTTTGTATTAGGCGTTATGGATTGTCCTGAAAGAGAAATAATTTAGTAAAGGATAACAGAAGAAGGCCTGCCGGTAAAATCGGCAGGCTCTTTTTGCAGGCAATCTGCTTATACCGAAAATCTTTCTCCTATAATTATAGCTTTTGTGTCTGCTCCATGGCCTGCTGTTCAAATGCCCTATTTGCTTTAACTAACCAGGTTGGGTGCTATTCTGGGCACTTTTTCCGCTATTGGCGTTAGATCCGAAGCAGGATGTGCTACATCAGTAATAGCGGGCCTACAATTTTGCCCTTTGATTTTAAGTATAATAATTGCTATAATTACCCTATAAAAAATGATAATCTGCACTGCTTTGAAAACATAAAGGAGGAAGATTGACTATGGGACATATAGCAAGAGATGAGGCATTGGCTTTGCTTAAGAAGTACAACAAGGATCCTTTTCATATTCAGCATGCACTGACTGTTGAGGCTGTTATGAAATGGTTTGCCAGGGAATTAGGTTATGGAGATGAGGAGGAATATTGGGGAGTTGTCGGACTATTGCATGACATCGACTTTGAATTATATCCTGATGAACACTGCCTAAAGGCACCGGAGCTTTTGCGCCAGGCAGGTGTAGGTGAGGATATAATCCATAGTGTTGTTTCGCACGGATATGGTATTACCGTTGGTTGTGGTGTTACAATAGATGTTGCTCCTGAGCATGAGATGGAGAAGGTCCTCTTTGCTGCAGACGAGCTGACAGGACTAATCTGGGCGGCAGCTCTTATGCGGCCTTCAAAAAGTACCAAGGACATGGAGCTCAAATCCCTTAAAAAGAAATATAAGAGCAAAAGCTTTGCTGCCGGCTGCTCAAGAGAAGTAATTGAGCGTGGTGCAAACCAGCTTGGCTGGGAGCTGGACAAGCTCCTTGAAATGACCCTTAAGGCTATGGCTGACAGTGAAGATATTATTAATCAGCAGATGGAGCAAGAAAAGAAACAGGGCTAATATAATAGTATGATTGTTCAGGAGGACATAATGAACAGAGGAGTTATTGTAACCGGGGGCGGACATGGAATAGGCAAGCAAATATGCCTGGACTTTGTTAAAGACGGTGACAGGGTATGCTTTATTGATATAGATGAAAACAATTCAGCTGAATTTGCAAAGCAGCATAAGAATCTGTATTTTTACCATGGAGATGTCGCAGATCCCTCTGCGTTAAAAGGCTTTATCGATTATGCCATGGAAAAGCTGCAACGGATAGATGTACTGGTTAATAATGCCTGCCGTGGCAGCAGGGGCATTTTATCTTCCCTGTCCTATGAGGAGTTTGATTATATATTAGCAGTCGGGCTAAAGGCCCCATATGAATTAAGCCGTTTATGCAAGGATGAGCTGATAAAGAATAAGGGACGTATTATAAATATAGCATCAACAAGGGCATTCCAATCTGAGCCGGATTCTGAAGCCTATGCCAGTGCCAAGGGCGGCTTGGTAGCCCTTACACATGCTCTTGCGATGTCGCTGGCGCCGGATGTTCTTGTCAACTGCATTGCACCAGGTTGGATAAATGTCACTGAGGGACAGGAATTCAGCCCGGAGGATCTTGCAGCAATACCGGCAGGAAAGGTAGGTAGCCCAAAGGATATTTCAGATATGGTAATGTTTTTGTGCGGGCAGGATTTCATAACAGGAGAAACCTTCACTGTGGATGGTGGAATGAGCAAAAGAATGATTTATCATGGTGACTGGAACTGGTATTATAAATTGGATTGATATAGAAAGGTTAAGCTGATACACATGATAGGCAAAAACAGTATACGGATAATATATGGAGATAATCCCAGGCATATGGTCGGACAGCTATTGGAAGCAATAAAGCCTGATGAGGAAATAGAAAGAGGCGCGCTGATTGGAATTAAGCCTAATCTTGTTGTAGCCAAGCCTTCAAGCTCAGGAGCAACAACCTCGCCTGAAATAGTGGAAGGGCTTATTGAGTATTTAAAAGCAAAGGGACACAGTAAAATTGTAATAATGGAAGGCTCATGGGTAGGGGACAGGACAAGGGAGGCCTTTATGGTATGCGGATATGAGGATTTGTCCAGAAAATATGATGTGCCCCTTATAGATTTACAAAGGGACAAATATAAGACCTATGAGGTTAATGGAGTAAGCATAAATATTTGCGACTATGTCACAAGGGTTGATTATTTAATTAATATTCCTGTCCTCAAAGGCCATTGCCAAACTAACATAACCTGTGCTCTAAAGAATATGAAGGGCTGCATTCCGGATGCAGAGAAAAGAAGATTCCATACAATGGGGCTGCATAAGCCGATAGCATTTTTAAACAAGCTTATTAAACAGAACCTTATAATTGTTGACGGCATGAACGGGGACCTTAACTTTGAGGAAGGCGGCAATCCGGTTCAGATGAACAGGATAATAGCCGGAAAGGATCCGGTGCTTATAGATGCATATGCTGCTAATTTGCTGGGCTTTGGAATAGATGAGGTACCTTATATAAAATTTGCCGAAGAAATAGGTGTGGGTTCTGCTGATCTAGCTAAGGCCGATATTGTTGAGCTGAATAAGGATAATGGTGTAAGGAAAATAACTGCTTCAGGAAGAGTACGACAGCTGGCAGGATATGTAGTCGAAGACTGCGCCTGCTCAGCCTGCTACGGAAGCCTTATATATGCCCTTGAAAGGCTTGACGAAAAGGGTCTGCTGAGCAAATTAGATGATAAGCTTTATATCGGTCAGAATTTCAAAAATAAGCATCATAATGGGATAGGTATAGGTTCATGTACATCAGGATTTGATAATAATGTCAAGGGATGCCCTCCAAAAGCCAGAGATATAGTGGATTTTCTGGAGGAGCATCTTGCTCGGTAACAAAATAAAATCAGCTCTCGGCTTCATCAAGACCGGGGGCTGATTTTTTAGCGCTTTGAGATTACTCAATTACAATAATAGCTTTTTTATTCTTAATTCTCAGAAACAGCGTTTCAATAATACGGAAATAGTGGTTCAGATTCTTGCTTTCCAGGTAGGAGGTAATCATATCCTGGCCGATTACCAGATCCATATTCTGCGGCTCGGCGCATACCAGAACAGCCTTATTGCCCTTTATAACAGGAGTGGTGAATATATTGCCGTCCACAAGCTTACTTATTCTTTCATACTCGGTTACTCCGGTACCCGGCTGAATTCTTTGCAGATGGATTAGGAGATGAGGGCTGACAACAAGAGCCTTTCTGCCGACAATACCGTTTTCTATGAATTTGGCTAATCCGCTTGATATATCCCTAAAAGGATTTTCTCCTTCACCCCAGTCGGATATAGGCAGCTTCACAGTACCCTCCTCTGTCAGCAGCCCCTTGTATCCCAGGGCTTCATTGCCTAAAAAGATCAATTCGTCTTCCTTTAGTGCACATTGGCTGGCTGCCCATGAGACTTTGGATAAATCAACAGGAGCACCCGTCTGTTCGGCAAACTCCAGATCACGCCATAAAAGTGAAAAGTCCTGATTAATTAAAGGAATATGCTGATATGTTCTTCCTTTAATAACCGCGATGCTTCCTTCACTTTCATCCAATTCCGGTATGTTGTCCACATTTATGCTTTGAATTCCTGCTCCAAGAGGGCCATAAATGCTGATAAATCTTCTTCCTGTCAGTATTTTCTTGGCTGCCGATACAACAGCCTCGTCAATTTTTCCCCAAAGCTCTGCGGGAATCGGAGAACCTTCTCTTTGTAAGAAATCCATACTCTCCCTCCTCCTTATTTGTCAATTAAGCTTCCTACAGTACTTTCAGAAATGCCGGATATTGGCTTTGCAACAATATTCAGTTGGGCAAGCATCTTACTAACCTCCTGCTCACCTTCGGCAAAATGCTCTGCTTCCTCCGGATCCAGATAGCGAAGCAGAGTCATAAGCTCGCCTATATGCGCTTTTTCCTCATCTCTTATGTCCGCAATCACCTTTTTTGCCACAGGATCATCGGTTGCCTGTGCATGGGCATCATATACATATATGGCCTCAAGCTCTCCTGCAATATCTAGCCTTATAGCCTGTATCAGTTCTTCCTTGGACAGCTTTTTCTGGATATTTCCCACAAAAGGGTTTGCAAAACTTGCCATAGTAAAAATCCTCCTTGCAAATAATTAGTTTAATTTAATTATACCCATATTCTGCTTTTTAATTGATTGATAAAAAATAAACTAGTGTTACTTCAAGACCTTGAACTGGTGTTTTGAACAATAAATGTTTATCTAAGCTTATCATTTTTAGTATTGCTTCTATTCTTATGTTGATTATATTATTATAAATAGCAGAAGAAAAAAGCAGGGTGATGGATATGTTTTTTATTGCGTTTTTTGGCATTCAGAATAAGGAAAAGCATATAGGAAGCTGCAGCAATGTAGTATGCGCAGTATGTGGGCGTTTGTCCAGATATGAAATAAGCAAGGTCTACAGATATTTTCATATATTTTTAATTCCCCTTTTCAGGTGGAATGTAAGATATTTTGCCAGAAGTGCCTGCTGTGGCAGTCTTTTTGAGCTGGAGCCTGCCATTGGTAAGGAATTTGAGAAAAATCCGGCTACCGAAATAAGAAATGAGCATTTACGGCAGATTGGCAGCCATTCACCCTTCAAATATTGCTCCAGCTGCAGATGCAGTTTAGCTGCTGATTACACATATTGCCCCTATTGCGGCGGAAAACTGTAAATAGTTAATATTAGACAGCTAAAGCTTATTTTATAATTGTAATGCAAATTGGAAAATATAAAATGAATTATTAAGCTATAGCTTGAAATACTAATGATAGCATCTAATTATAATGGCTTTTGTCTGTCGCAAATATTTTTGGATAATGACGGATAGCAGATGCCAATAGCAAGAATCGGCATAAATAAAAAGGCGGCATGTTCTTGCCGCAGATTAATGGGAGGAATATTATGGGCGAAAAAATGAAAAGTACAAGAAACCGCAAGAAGGAGGACGGCAAATTTCATTCAAAGAAAATAAAGCATGATCCCCAGGCCGAAAGCGCAAGGGCGGTTTTCGGGCTCAGGGAACGAAATATTGATGATGTTGATATGAACAATTACAGCCGGTAGCTGAAAAAGCAAATAAGCATAATCTTAGTGGTAGCATTAAATTATGTATTATAGCCGGGAATGTGCTGAAGGTGCATTCCCTTTTTTGTATGAAAAATTATTATGAATCTTTTAATGCCAAAGGCCGGTAAGGATGATAGAATATAATCTTGACATAAACATATGAAAGTTATATGATTTCTCAAATGATAAAAATGCGGAAGGATGAGTTGCATGAATAATTACAATATTGAAACATTATGTGTTCAGGGTGGCTATCAGCCGGAAAATGGCCAGCCAAGAGTGTTGCCTATCTATCAGAGTACCACCTTCAAATATGACTCCAGCGAGCATGTGGGTAAATTATTCGATCTTGAGGAGGAAGGATTTTTCTATACCAGACTTGCAAATCCTACGGTAGACTGTGTGGAACGCAAAATTGCCGCTCTTGAGGGGGGAATTGCCGCCATGTGTACCTCCTCCGGACAGGCCGCCAGCCTGATTGCAGTTCTGAATATTTGCAGCTGCGGTGATCATATCGTATCATCCAGTACCATATACGGAGGAACCACCAACCTCTTTGCGGTTACCATGAAGCGCATGGGTATAGATGTAACGTTTGTCAATCCTGAAGCCTCGGTGGAGGAAATAGAGCAGGCCATCAGGGAGAATACCAAGCTAATATTTGCCGAGTCAATCGCCAATCCGGCTTTAGTAATAGCAGACATAGAAAAGCTTGCACAAGTTGCCCACAAGAATAATATTCCTCTGATAATTGACAATACCTTTGCTACCCCTGTTAACTGCAGGCCAATAGAATACGGGGCAGATATTGTCATTCATTCCACATCAAAATATATGGACGGACATGCTGTTGCTTTGGGTGGTGTAATAGTTGACAGTGGCAATTTCAATTGGGATAACGGCAAGTTCCCCGGCTTATCAACTCCTGATGAATCATATCATGGCATTGTTTACACAAGAGACTGCGGCAGGGCTGCTTACATAACCAAGGCAAGAGTGCAGCTGATGCGTGATCTTGGCTCCAGTCCGTCCCCAAGTAATGCATTTTTATTGAACCTGGGCCTGGAGACACTTCATCTGAGAATGGAGAGGCATTGCTATAATGCATTGAAGATAGCACAATATCTTGAAAAGCATGAGAAAATTTCATGGGTGAATTATCCGGGGCTGCAAAGCAGCAAATACTATTCCCTGGCACAAAAGTATATGCCAAAGGGCACCTGCGGTGTTATTTCTTATGGAATAAAAGGTGGCAGAGAGGCTGCTGTCAAGTTCATGGACAGCCTTAAGCTTGCTGCGATTGTTGTACATGTAGCTGATAACAGAACCGGAGTGCTTCATCCGGCCAGCACAACTCACCGCCAGCTCACTGACCGGCAGCTGGTGGACGCAGGAATTACACCTGATCTTATCAGAATGTCGGTGGGTATTGAGAATGTGGATGATATAATTGCCGATATTGAACAGGCTCTGGCTAAGCTGTAAAATTTAATTAAATGAAGAGTACTTAATAAGAGCAGCCTGAAATCGGATATGGCAGCTAATAAGCAGATCGTTATAATATCTGCCGCCTGCTGTCATGCCCTTTTTGGGGCTGCTTTTTATTGGGCAGAATATGAATTGGATTTATATCTTCGAAAAAATCGGGCTTTGTATTAATTAAAAAAATTATAACGAAAATGGTAAAACTATGTAGACATAGAAATTTTTATACAGTATAATTATAAGTGGTAATAACTAATACCATTATTAAAAATTCTAACTAGATTTTTTAGAAAAAATGCTTGAAGTTCAGGTTTGATTTACAGTGTTTTATTTTGATGGAAGCAAGTGCTTGTATAATGTATATTATAGGACCGGTAATTTATACAGTTGTTTAAGATAAAGGAGATCTAATGTATAAAATAAGAACTAAAGGCATGTTATTTGCACTGGGCCTGGTATTTGTGGCAGTATTTGTATTAGGTATTGGCTCTTATTATCGCTTTAAAGGAATACTTGAGGAAGAAGTGGATGAGGCTGTTGTCAGGGTGGCAAAGGAGTCGGCCGATCATCTCAGTAATTATATTGCGCAGTTTATAGCCCCACTGGTTGCCCTCTCCGAACATCAGGACATTAAATCGATGGATTTTGAAAGGCAGAAGGAAGTCATTACATCTCAGGTAAATCCGACATATCTGAATATAGCAGTGGTAGATACCAATGGACAAGCCTATTATATAGACGGAAGCGTCTTGGATTTAAGCGACAGAGAATATATTATTGATACCATGAAGGGAAATATAACCTTTTCTGATGTTGTTATCAGCAGAGTCACCAATACACCTGTAATTATGGTAGCGGTGCCTATTAAGGACGAAGAGATTATAAAAGGAGCATTGATTGCCCGGCTGGATGTGGATTTTTTATCAAACTTTGCCATAACCCGAGGCTATGGCAACAATGGAAGGGCTTATATCATCAGCTCAAGCGGTTGTTTCATATCCAGACCGGAAAAGGAAAAAACAGAGGATGTCTATTATCTGTCTGAGCTTGTAAAAAAAGATAGCCGTTATACACATTTTGAAAGGTTTATACAGGAAAATATTAATGAGGAGTCAGGTTACGGAAGATATAGGTTTGATAATAAAACCATTTTGATGGGATATGCTTCTGTCAGGGAAACCGACTGGAAAATATACATCGGTACCAATGAGGATGAAGCCCTGGCCAGTCTGGTAAGTTTGAGAAGAATTTTTATTATAATCATATTATTGACACTGATAACATGTATCATTGCTGCATGGTTCTTTATAAGTCGCTTTTCCAAATCAATTACAGAGCTGGATGAGCTGTTTGCCGAAGGAGCAAAAGGAAATCTGACAATAAGATATGTTCCTAAGTCAAGGGATGAATTAAGCAGGGTTGGTATGAGCTTTAACCGGATGATGGACAAGATCAAAACCCTTACCCAGTATGATCCCCTGACCGGCCTGAATAACCAGTATGTATTTGAAAAGGATATAGAATCGCTGGTTAATAATGATGAGAAGAAGAATTTCTCGCTCATCATGATATCAATAGACAGATTCAATTTTATAAATGATACGTATGGATATGATACCGGAGACTTGGTACTTAAGGAAGTGGCCAAAAGAATTGAGCGCTGCGCAGCAGGCATTGGTGATGTTTACCGCTATAAAGGCAATGAGTTTGTTATTTTGCTGACCGATGAATATGATGAAGAAGCGGTTAATGAAATAGCCAAAAAGCTGCTCAGCTCCTTAAGGGAAAAAATGAGAATTAATGATAAGGATATCGAACTGAATATCAATATCGGCACTTTTAGTTGGAATGAGGACAACAGGGGAGAGGATCCGATAAAGGCTGTGACCCATACCAAGAATTATGCAAAATATCTGGGAAGCAACCAGATACAGAGGTTTGATCCTAAGATATATAAAGAATTGTCTGTAATGAACGAATTACAGACCGATATGATAAGTGCCCTGAAGGAAGGACAGTTTTTCCTGGTATACCAGCCGCTGTATTATCTTAAGGATGAAAGGATAGCCCAGGTTGAGGCCCTGATTAGGTGGAAGCATCCAAAAAAGGGAATGCTTTATCCGGATCAGTTTATAGAGCTGGCGGAGCAATCCGGCAATATCGTCAATATAGACATGTGGGTTATTGAATCCGCCTGCAGGCAACTGAGAGCATGGAAGGACTGCAACAGGAGCCCTATAATTATATCTGTAAATATATCAGCCAAAACCTTTGAAACAGCGCAGTTTATTCCCAATCTGGTTAAGCTGCTGAATAAGTATGAGGTTGAGCCGACTCTGTTGCAGCTGGAATTAACAGAGCGTATCCTGATTAAAAATATTGAAGACAGCATCAACAAGCTTAATGAGCTTAGAAAAATGGGAATTGGCATAGCCATAGATGATTTTGGTATAGGATATTCATCACTGAGCTATATGATACGTCTGCCGATAGACAGCATAAAAATAGACAAATCCTTTGTTCAGAACATTAACTTAAGTAAGGAAGCCAAGGCTATCGTGTCAACTATAATCAACCTTTGCAAGTCATTAAGATTCAAGGTAATAGCAGAAGGCATTGAAAGCGAGCATGAGCTTGAATACTTAAGATGCAATGAATGTGATATCGGGCAGGGTTATTATTTTTCAAAGCCGATTCCAATTTATGAAGTTGAGAGTAAGCTTATAAATTAAAGGCTGGCATATAAGGTTCCGGGTGTTAATCCGGAGCCTTTTTAATAATATGAATTACTGCGCATTTCAAATTGACTAAAAGCTCATAGAAGATCATAGGAATATTTTTATTTATACAAAGCAAATGTTACAGCATAAATATTTAACATTCTAAAAAGAATAATAATATGGCTTAATGAAATAATAACATGAAAGATATAGCTAAACCGGTATGTGAGTTTATTAATACTACTGATATGGCTTAAACATTAAATATTAGCCGAATGGAGGTTGTAATGCATAGCTATATGAACACTGATAAAGATTTCAAGCAGAAGGATGGCTTTGACGGCAGTGAGCCGAAGAAGCCGGATAAGGATCAGGAAGCTGAAAAGCTAGCCAAACAAAATGAAGATTTAAAGGATCAAAAAATAAGCGAATATGGCCAGACCTTATTGGAAAACGGCAGTAAGGAGCATAAAATACATCTCTTGTCAATAATTGGTGAGATTGAAGGGCATGAGTGCCTGCCCCAGCATAATAAAACAACCAAATATGAGCATGTATTGCCCCAGCTGGCCGCTATTGAGGATAGCAGTGATATTGACGGATTATTGATACTGATAAATACTGTGGGTGGAGATGTGGAAGCAGGACTTGCTATTGCAGAAATGATTGCTTCACTCAGTAAGCCTACGGTATCACTGGTTTTGGGAGGTTCTCATTCGATTGGAGTACCTCTTGCGGTTTCGGCTAATTACAGCTTTATAGTACCCAGCGCTACCATGATAATACATCCTGTCAGAATGAACGGTACTGTAATAGGTGTTACCCAGACCTTTGAGTACTTTGAAAAAATACAGGACAGGATAATAAAATTCGTGGTTGCCCATTCCAATATCGACTATGACAGCTTCCGCAGTTTGATGCTTGATACCAAACAGCTGGCAAAGGATGTAGGATCTATACTGGTTGGAGAGGAAGCGGTTAAAAAAGGTATAATCGATGAGGTCGGTGGAATTAAGGAGGCACTTGCCAAAATCAATGCCATGATTGATGAAAGAAAAATGGGGAGGTGAGCAATAAGTGCTGTATACATCCAGACCTCTTGAGCGGATATATGCTCCGCCTGAAGTATTTGACCATAGAAGAAAAAGCAAAGCAGAAGCAAAGGAAACAGGTGCTGAATATAAGGAGGTTATGCTGAAAAACGGACGGATTATAACACGCAGGGATGGCGATAATTATATAATAGAGCGAATTAATTCCACAGACATGAGTGATTATTTAAAGGCGGAATATACTCCCGGAAGTAATTATGTTGATAAAGCTGAAAAATGAGATAAGAATTACAGGGTGCAGGCCAGGACGGCTTGTTGCCCTATTTTTATTTTATTGAGAAAATGTAAGGACATTTTAAAACTCTTACATAATAGCCGGGAAATGAAAGAGTAGTATTCCAAGTTTAACTTGCATATCATTTTTATAAACGTTATAATGAATTTTGGAAAAGAATGCGTCGGTAGGCAAAAGGCCGACCGGCTCAATTTTGCAGTTAAAGAAAGGCATGGTAAATAATATGGATTTATTAAAGGCAATTTTTTTGGGCTTTATTCAGGGTGTGACGGAATTTTTACCGGTCAGCAGTTCCGGACATCTGGCTATTATGAAGAATATTTTACATATGGATTTGGAAACCGGTCTGTTGTTTGATGTACTCCTCCATCTGGGGACCCTGGCAGCTATATTTATAGCTTTTTGGCAGGATATAAAGGAACTGATTATAGAAGGATTCGGGATCATAGCTGATTTTTTTGTCAATATTGGTATATTTTTTTTAAATCTGGCAGGTAAAAAGCTTGCATACAGAAAGATTATTTCAACTCCATACCGCAGGTTTGTTATGCTGGTTATAGTATCTACTATTCCAACAGGCATTATTGGCATTGTATTTGCCGATGCAATAACACTGGTTGGTGAAACATTGCTGGTACCGGGCTTATGTCTGATATTGACATCCATCCTTCTGGCGATAGCCAACAGAGTTAAAACAGGAAGCAAAAGAGCGGAGGATACCGGATTTGCTGAAGCTGGCCTTATAGGACTGGCACAGGGGATAGCCACCCTGCCCGGACTGTCCAGATCAGGCACTACAATTACAGCCTGCCTTTTGTCAGGCTTTGACCGGGAGTTTGCTGTAAAATACTCCTTTATCATGTCAATCCCTGCCGTACTGGGAGCGGCGGTGTTTGAAATAAAGGATATAGGCTTTGGAGCCTTATCATCATCAGAGCTAATTAATTATCTAATCGGTACGGTTATAGCCGGAGTAGTAGGCTATATTTGCATAAAAACGATGCTGAAGATAGTCAAGGGCAAGAGCTTCAGGATTTTTACCTATTATTGCTTAACTATCGGAATAATAGCTGTAATAGGTTATTTTGTCCTATAGAATAAAAAAGTCCGGGTAATCTTTTACCCGGACAATAAATGCTTAATGGGAGGTTTGCTTATATGGCTCCTAAACGTAAAAGGAAAAAGGCATCCAACACACGCAGAATTAGCAATAAAGCTGAAAACAGAAAGGCTGTAAGCAGCAACGATACCCTGCAGGATGAGATTTTTCTGGTAATTGCGCTGGTTGTCTCTATCTTGCTATTTTTAAGTAATTTTAACCTGATTGGAATTTTCGGAAGAACCATCAGCGATATTATATTCGGGCTGCTTGGAATAGAGGCGTATATATTGCCATTTATAGTATTCTTTACAACTGCCTTTCATATATCCAATAAGGGTAACCGCAGGGCGGGCAGAAAAATACTAAGCGCATTTGTATTTTTTGTAGCCCTGGCATCTTTGCTGCAGCTGCTGACTCAGATTGAAGAACTAAATAGCTATAATATACTTAATTATTATAATGCATCCTCAGAGAAGCGCCTGGGTGGTGGACTTATAGGTGGTATTTTTGCCAAGCTGCTATTGGATCTTTTTGGCAAAGTCGGCGCTTACATTATTCTTATTGCCCTGATGCTGATTTCCATAACAGTAATTACCGGCAAGGCCATTTTGTTATATCTTGCCGGAAAGAGCAGGGCGGCGCTGAAGGAGCACAGAAATAATCAAAGGCTGCGCAGGGAGCAAAGGGAAGAGGAGCTTAAAGAGCAGCCGGATCAGGAGGATATGCTGCCTTATCCAGTAAAAAGAATAAAACCCGGAAAAAGAGTTGCAAAGACCTTTGTTATTGAAAAAACCACACCTTCAACACTGCTAAGCTCGGCTAATCAAATGGTGGACGAGCCTGAAGAAGACGGCAACAAAAAGAAGGGAATTGTTTATAATCTTTCAGATTTTCAAAAAAATAGCGAGAAGCTTATCAGCTATGAAGATGAGTTGCGGGCAAAATTTGGAGACTCAGCTAATAATGAGACAGATTCTTCAGATAATATGGATACCACAGTTATGCAAAAGGAGCAAGATAGGGCAGTAGCAGAATATACTACACCAGTAGAAGAATTGGCAGAGAAGAGTTCCGATAAGGTTGCTGCTGTTGAGCAAGCCGATAAAGCTGGTAAAGAAAATCTGGAGATAGAGCAAAATACCCAGGAGAAGGAATATGTCTTTCCGCCCGTTAGCCTGCTTACTGCAGCAAAAAATAAAGGCGTACGGGGAGCAGCAACAGAAAAGCACCTGAAGGAGACGGCCATGAAGCTTCAAAGCACCCTTGAAAGCTTTGGGGTACATGTTACTGTGACCAATGCAAGTATAGGACCGGCAGTTACCCGTTATGAGCTTACTCCGGAGCAGGGGGTAAGGGTTAATGAGATAACCAGGCTGGCTGATGATATAAAGCTGAATCTTGCCGCTTCAGAAATCAGAATAGAGGCTCCTATTCCAGGCAAGGCAGCTGTGGGTATTGAGGTTCCGAATAAGGAAAATACTGTGGTTACCTTAAGGGAAATTATTGAAACCAAAGAGTTTACTGAGCATTCATCAGCAATTGCCTTTGCAGTCGGAAAGGATATAGCCGGTCAGCCAATTGTAGCCGATATAGCAAAAATGCCCCATTTGCTGATTGCAGGTGCAACCGGTTCCGGCAAGTCAGTGTGTATCAACACTCTGATTATGAGTATATTGTATAAGTCCAGTCCGTCAGATGTAAGACTTATTATGGTCGATCCTAAGGTTGTGGAATTGAGTGTATATAATGGAATACCTCATTTGCTTATACCTGTTGTTACCGATCCGAAAAAGGCTGCAGCCGCTCTTAACTGGGCAGTGGCTGAGATGACGGAAAGATATAAAAAGTTTGCTGATTTGAATGTAAAGGATATCAAAAGCTATAATGACAAGGTGACTGAGCAGTCAGGTTTAAATGATGCCGGTTATCAGAAGATGCCACAGATCGTCATAATCATAGATGAGCTGGCGGATTTGATGATGGTGGCGCAAAATGAAGTGGAGGATGCAATCTGCCGTCTTGCCCAGCTGGCAAGAGCAGCAGGCCTGCATCTGGTGATTGCCACCCAGAGACCTTCGGTTAATGTTATAACAGGACTTATAAAGGCCAACATACCATCCAGAATAGCATTTGCAGTATCCTCACAGGTGGATTCAAGGACTATACTGGACGGAGCCGGTGCTGAAAAGCTGCTGGGCAAGGGAGATATGCTTTTCTTCCCGTCGGGCTTCCCCAAGCCAATCCGTGTTCAGGGTGCTTTTGTCAGTGATAAGGAAGTTAATGCTGTAGTGGATTTTCTTAAAAAGAATAACAGCGAGGCCAGCTACAGTGAGGAAATTCGCGAAAAGATAGCAAGTGCCAGACCTGGGGAAGGCTTCCTTCAGGGCGGAGCCGGAGAGAGGGATGAATACTTTGCTGAAGCCGGCAGGTTCATTATAGAAAAGGACAAGGCTTCAATAGGTATGCTGCAGAGAGTGTATAAAATCGGCTTTAACCGTGCGGCAAGGATTATGGATCAGCTGGCGGAGGCAGGAGTTGTCGGCCCAGAGGAGGGAACAAAGCCCCGCAAGGTTCTAATGACTCTGGAGCAGTTTGAACAGTATCTGGAAGAGCATGGCAGTTCAGGCTATTAGTGTGACAGATAAGGTAGTGGTTGACGGATGAAAGGAATTTTAATAGTTAATGAGTTTCTTCGGACCAATAAATTCAAAGAAATACATTCCTGGCTGCAGGAGGCTGCCAGCAAGCATGGTATTGAACTGGAGATTAGAAGCAATGCCGAGATGTTGGCAGTTATAGGAGAAGATGCAGCAAAAACCGACACAGAGGCGGACTTTATCCTATTTTTGGATAAGGACACCAGACTGGCCTTTTATCTGGAGCAGCTGGGTTATCAGGTATTTAATTCTTCCAGGGCTATAGGCATATGTGATGATAAGGCCATGACCCATCTTATCCTGATGAACTCCGGTATACGCATGCCGGAGACTTTGATTGCTCCTTTTACCTTTGAAAATATAGGCTATACCAATTATAATTTTCTAAATAAGGTAGCCGGCAGACTGGGCTTTCCGCTGATAGTAAAGGAATGCTTTGGTTCCTTTGGACAACAGGTTTATCTTATTAACAGCTATGATGAGCTGCTTGCAAAAATGAGGAATATCGGGCCAAAGCCTGTAATTTTCCAGCGCTTCATCAAATCAAGCTTTGGCAGGGATATCAGGCTGCAGGTGGTGGGAGATAAGGTTATTGCGGCAATGTATCGATATAGTGATAAGGGCGATTTCAGGGCCAATCTTACAAACGGCGCTAAGATGAAGTCATATATACCAACAGACAGGCAGTGTGAGTTGGCACTGAAAGCATGTAAGCTTATCGGATTGGACTTTGCGGGTGTTGATATTTTGTTTGGTGAAAATGATGAACCCCTTGTGTGTGAGGTTAATTCCAATGCACACTTTAAAAATATATATGACTGTACCGGTGTTAACGTGGCTGATGCAATAATTGAACATATTTTAAGCAGGATGAAAGGGAAAATCTAAATCCTTTAATGGAAGAATATTTACAATAGGATAAGTCGTGTAATAAATAAGCGAGGCGTAATAATGGTTGCATGGATTATTTATTTTCGTGAGGCTGCTGAATATAACAGGGAATACATTAAGCTGTATATGGAAGCAGGAGCCAGGCTTGGAGTTGATGTCAGACTTATTATTGCTGAGGATCTGAAATTCGGTGTTAGAAGCAATAGCTACTTTATCAGGTACAGAAATGAAGAGATTGCTTATCCAGACTTTGCTATATGCCGGGCGATATATCCTCTATTGACCAGGCAACTGGAGCTTATGGGCATAAAAGTCTACAATAATTCCATTGTGGCAGAGGTGTGCAATGACAAAGCAAAAACCTATCAGTACCTTGCCAGGACAAGAATTGCAATGCCCGACACGGAATTTTACAAAAACTTCCAACTTGATGATCTAATGTTGACCTTAAATGAGGCAAGAGTGATTAAGGCTGTTGGAGGGCATGGGGGAAGTCAGGTGTTCTTGGTTGATCCTGCAGCTACAAGTGATAAGGAAATTTCTGAAGCAAAAAAAGCCCTTTCCGGTTCGGATCTTGTGGTTCAGCCCAAAATAGGAAACAGAAACCAGGACTTGAGGGTATATGTAATCGGAAAAGAAATTATAGCAGCAGTTTTAAGAACATCAAAGCAAGGATTTAGGGCAAATTACTCACTTGGCGGCGAGGTGCGTTTATATGAGCTTAACAAAGAGGAGAAGGCTCTGGTGAAGCTGATTATTGACCAATTTGATTTCGGTCTGGTGGGAATTGATTTTATAGTAGCCGATGACGGAAAGCTCATATTCAATGAAATAGAGGATGTAGTGGGAGCCCGCATGCTCTATAAGTGTTCGGATATAAATATCGCGGAAATGTATTTGCAGTATATTATAAATGACTTGATGGCCTGAAAATCAAAATCCATAATATTGCTCTGCGTTTTTTGGCTCCTGGGCCAGATTACGCAGAGCATCTTTTATATTACCGGCATTATCCACTTTAATCAGGTAAGACAGGAACGGCAATATATCACATAAAGAATTACTAAGTAATGGAGCGGATTAAATTTATCAGCTCATCAGGGCTGTCTATGATATAATCCGCGCCGTATTTTTCCAGCAGCCTTCTTCCGCGAAAGCCCCAGCTAACTCCGATACAGGGAATGCCTGCATTTTTGGCCGTATCGATGTCCGTTTCTGAATCCCCTACCAATATGGCTTTAGCGATATCGGAGCCCAGTTCACCGACGGCTTTGTATATGCTGTCGGGAGCAGGCTTTTTTCTGATTTGTGCCGTTTCACCGATGGCAACATCTATGAGGCCATTAAAAAAATGCCGCGCCAATGCTTTCGTGGCACTGTCGAATTTATTGGAAACAATGGCGATTTTATATTTGTGCCTTTTCAGATCATATAATAGCTCCATTATCCCGTCATAGGGTTTGGTTTTATTTTGCATATTATTTTTATAATACTGCTGAAAAAGTGAGGTTATTCGGTTGATTTCATCATCGCCCGTTTCATCAGGCAGGGATTGCTCCACCAGCCTTCTTACCCCGTTGCCGACAAAGCGTCTTACCTCATCCAAAGTCCTTGGCATGTATCCTTCCTGAAGTAATACCTCATTCAGGCTGTCGCACAGATCCTCAAGTGTATTGAGCAGGGTTCCGTCCAGGTCAAAAATTAATGTATCGTATTTCATGAGAGCTTCTTGTCCTTTCGATTATATGCTTATTCCTTCTGTTGCTGTATTAATGTGTATGTGTATATAAGTACTAAAATAAATAAAATCTATATCCCTGATGTAGTCATAATCTTTCCTGGCATGGGATGTTTGCGATGTACTGATATCAAGTATATACTAAATCCATGCCGGCGGGCAAGCAATAATATTAGCCAGTAGTATATTTACCGCCTGCTCAGGTGGCAAATAACATCATTATTAGTATTTTCCTGCAAATATTCTTGTAAATATGAAGTGAAATCTTGTATAATATGTTTTAATTTAGTATATATGATCTGACAGGCTGCTCCAACAGGACAAGCTTATTTTAAATCTTTCCGTTAAATCAGGCTGCTGGAAGATTTAATACTGTCCGCTGCTTGTCTGATTGTATAAAACAGGACTTAAAATATATCTTGAAAGGCTGGTAATATTATGAAATCGGATATTGCAATTGCACAGGAAGCTAAATTAAAGCCCATAAAAGAGGTGGCTGCTCAGCTTGACATTGATGAGGAGTATCTGGAGTATTACGGCAAGTATAAGGCCAAGCTTTCCGATGAATTGTTTGATAAGCTGAAGGACAGGCCTGACGGCAAGCTGGTGCTGGTTACCGCAATCAATCCTACGCCTGCAGGCGAAGGCAAGACAACTACAACAATAGGTCTGGGGCAGGCTCTTGGACAAATGAATGTAAAATCTGTCATAGCCCTGAGGGAGCCGTCATTAGGCCCATGCTTTGGTATAAAAGGTGGAGCGGCAGGAGGAGGATACGCTCAGGTTGTTCCAATGGAGGATTTGAATCTGCATTTTACAGGTGATTTTCATGCAATAACATCTGCAAACAATCTTTTGGCGGCTATGCTGGATAACCATATTCATCAGGGCAATGAATTAAATATAGATCCAAACCAGATAGTATGGAAGCGCTGTGTTGATATGAACGACAGGGTACTTCGTAATATTGTCGTTGGTCTGGGACGTAAGACTGACGGAGTAGTCAGGGAGGATCATTTCGTTATTACTGTTGCCTCCGAGATTATGGCTGTGCTTTGTCTGGCTGAGGATATGGCAGATCTGAAGGAAAGGCTGGGCAGGATGGTCGTAGCCTATACCTATGACGGCAAGCCTGTTTTAGCAAAGCAGCTTAATGCCGTAGGAGCAATGGCAGCCCTTCTGAAGGATGCTCTCAAGCCCAACCTGATTCAGACACTTGAAAATACTCCAGCGATTGTTCATGGTGGGCCCTTTGCAAATATTGCCCATGGCTGCAACAGTGTAAGGGCTACAAAACTGGCCCTGAAGCTGGCGGATGTAGTTGTAACTGAGGCAGGCTTTGGTGCGGATCTGGGTGCAGAGAAATTCTTTGATATTAAATGCCGTATGGCAGGCTTAAAGCCTGATGCGGTTGTTCTTGTTGCTACAGTAAGGGCATTAAAATATAACGGACTTGTACCAAAGAATGAGCTGGCTATCGAGAATTTGGATGCCTTAAGGAAGGGAATGGCAAATCTTGAAAAGCATATTGAGAATTTGCAAAAATACGGTGTTCCGATTATTGTAAGCCTTAACAGGTTTGTCACAGACTCCAAGGCTGAGCTGGAGCTGGTTAAGGGCTTCTGTGAAAGTAAGGGCTGTGAATTCTCCCTATGCGAGGTATGGGAAAAGGGAGGTAAGGGCGGTATAGATCTCGCCAACAAGGTGCTTAAAACCATTGAAAGCAAAAAAAGCAATTTTGCCCCTTTGTATGATTTGAATTTGTCCATCAAGGAAAAGATTGAGAAAATTTCAACTGAAATATATGGAGCGGATGGGGTTAGCTATGATCCTGCCGCTGAAAGCGCCATTAAGCAGATTGAAGCTCTGGGCTACGGTAATCTTCCGATATGCATGGCGAAAAACCAATACTCATTGTCAGATGATGCTGGCAGACTTGGCAGACCGAGTGGCTTCAAAATTAATATTCGTGAGGTCTATGTATCGGCAGGGGCAGGCTTTATAGTTGCTATAACCGGTACAATTATGACTATGCCCGGTCTGCCCAGGGTACCTGCAGCTGAGGGGATTGATGTTGACGACAAGGGTAGAATAACCGGACTGTTCTAAAGGCTTTCTATCAAATATGAAATTATAAGTAAATTAATGGCTGATTTCAAAAAGGATGCTTAAAAGCCAATTATCCTGGTTTTTAAGCATCCCAATTTTTGTACAAAACTTACCTTAGATGTGAGGAAGAAGTTTTATTATGTCGTACTTTGAATTAATCATAAGCCAGAGCTGGGGTGTATATACCATAATATTCCAAATGGAAGCTCCGCTCAGATTATATTCATCAATAATTCTGAGCAAGGCTGCAAAGCTTCTTGCATCTACAAACCAGACTATATGTTGGACAGGAAAGGCTATAGGAGGCAGATTATATTCAAAAAATGGGGTTTGAGAAGCTTCATCAAAGTTTATGGTTGCTTTAACATCAACAGCCAGATTTAAAGCCGATTCAATGGTTAATGTCATTATATACGGATTATCAGGACTGTATGGAATTATCCAGTCATATGCCAGTATTGGCATTCCCAGTACAAATTTATCAGCAGGCACATATTTAATGGCATAATTAACAAAGCTGCTTAAATTCTTAGCAGAGCTTACCGGTCTGGGCGGCCCCAAAACCAAGCTCCAGGCCGGTTGGATAAAGGTTATCGAGTCAGCATATTTGCTGAATTCTTCATAATTGATTTCATCAAAGACGATTTCACCGTTTATGTTTGATATTCTGGGGTTAATAGTAACATGAACTATAAGGCCCTCTGCCTGCAGTCGGCTTGAAGCATTTTTTAACAGATTAATATAATATTGCTGGTTATTTGTGGTTATTAGCGAAAATAGGAAATTGACTCCAAGATAACCTTTTGCTTTAGTCATCTGCAACAGCTGTTCAATATGATTATTCAGAAATTCTTCACTTATAAGTAAATTATATAGAAGCTCATAGTCTGCGACACCTCTAATACTTAACGAAGAAATCATGAGCAAGGGGATTGTACCATATTCCTTGCATATAGATACTATTTGAGTATCATCGTAAAATATGCTAAGGTCTCCATTTTCAAGAGCCCTGTAGTTTGAAACGGACAGGAAGGTCAAATTAGGCAGTGTTTTGCGAAGGGTACTTTCTTCAATAAAGGGGTAGCAAAATCCATATGTTTTTATGCTTCTGCCGGTGTTATAGCTTATTACAATCTCTTCTCCTGGATAAATATACTCCCTGTTTGAAAGGGAAGGATTATTTCTAAAAAGCTGCATAACTGAAACATTGTGCATCGCTGCAATACTTTGAAGTGTATCTCCCTGTTGCACTATGTAGGTTTTTTCAGGGAAGACTATAACTATTGATTGTCCGGGTAGCAATTCGTCAGGATTGGTTAGTTCATTGTCTGTAATTATTTTTTCTTCCGTGACTCCATAGATTTCTGCGATTGACCGGAGAGTTTCCCCAGGCTGTATAACATGAATAGTCATCTGGATCCCCTAAATTTTGCTTTTACATTATATGAATGCCGATAGGGCAATTATTATAAATTTATGGAATATAATCATTTCTGATTTCATATTTTTAAACAGGTAAACTTGTCTGACAGGCCCGCTAGATTTGAGGTTAATCTAACAATCTTGCCATCGGCTGCTTTAATGGCAGACCTGCCTGATGCCTGCAGGATGTGCCGTGCCGGAGTAATGCGGACTGTAAATCATCGTATTGCGGAGGGTTAACTATGATTCAAAAGGTGGATTTTAAATATTCAAATGATATAACAGTCATTAACAAGGAACAATTTGATGCCCACATCCGTTTATACGAAGGATATATCAATAATATCAACAAGATAGACAGTATACTCAGAAAGAGCATTGAACAGAAGGATCAGGCTCTCAGGGAGCTGGCCAACTCAACCTTCAGCATATACAGGGAATTGAAAAGAGGGGAAACCTATGCCCTTGACGGTGTGATACTGCATGAGCTGTATTTTGAAAATATAGGGGGCAGTCAGGAACCTGACAGAAAGCTGCTTGACATACTTAAGAGGGATTTTGGCTCCTACAAGAACTGGCAGGAGGATTTTGTGGCTACCGCCAAGGCCAGCAGGGGCTGGGCGCTGCTGGCATATGACCAGCGGAGCGAAAGATACAGGAATATAAGCCTGGATGCCCATGATCACGGAAATATTACATATTCGGCACCGATTCTTGTACTGGATGTATATGAGCATGCATATTTCCTGCAATATGCCGACAATAAGGGGGAGTATATCAGCAAATTCATGAGTAACATCAACTGGGCGGAGGTAAGCAGAAGAGTATATTTTGAGTAAGTATCGCAGATAAATAGCAGATATAGTGATATACATTCCACCGGTAAAGCTATTACAGGAATGCTGTTGTTTCTACGATAGGATTTGGTGGACATCGCATTGATAAAAATGAGCTGTCCAAAGGGCAATGTAAATCCTTGGGACAGCTCAAAATATATCAATTTCCTGCAGTATAAGTTTTATCTGCGATCAAAGCTTTGCTCACAATATACGCAACGGTAAACACCGTTGGCTCTGTCGGTCAGCTTAAAGCTATGAGGCAGGCCCTGTTCAACAGAGGTAATACAACGGGGATTCTTGCATTTGAGTACATTATTTACAATCTCAGGCAGTTTGGGATTTCTCTTCTCAATAATTACGCCGTTTTCTATAATATTTATAGTAAGCTTGTGATCCAGGGCACCCAGAATATCCAGGTCAAGATCCTCAAGAGTTGCTTCAATCTTGATGATATCCTTTTTGCCCATCTTGTTGCTTCTGGCATTTTTTATTATGGCAACAGAGACATCCTTATTCTCCAGGTCCAGGTAATGATATATTTTCATCGCGCCGCCGGCCTGAATATGATCGATTACAATCCCCTGATTTATTACACCGATATTTAGCATTCCAATCCTCCATTCATAACAGATTTGATAGTTCAAAATTTTAAGCAGTTCAGGCTGCCTACACTATTTCCAACAGCTTCATTATAAGAGCCATTCTGACATATACTCCATATTGGGCCTGTTTGAAATATACAGCTCGCGGATCAGAATCTACCTCGGTTGCGATTTCATTCACCCTTGGGAGAGGATGAAGAACCAGCATGTCACTTCTGGCAGCTGCCATCTTTTTCTCATCCAGTATGTAAATATCTTTAAGACGAATGTAGTCCTCCTCATTGAAGAAACGTTCACGCTGTACCCGGGTCATGTAGAGAATGTCCAGTTTGGGCATGGCTTTTTCAAGATTTGTTGTTTCCTCAAATGGAATATTGCCTGCCTCCAGCACCTCTTTGCGGATATATTCAGGAACCCGAAGCTCCTCAGGCGAAATGAGTATAAAGCTGATATTTTCATATCTGACCAGGGCATTAATCAGGGAATGAACGGTTCGGCCAAATTTCAGGTCGCCACAGAAGCCTACACATAGATTATTTAATCTTCCTTTTAAATTTTTAATTGTCAATAAATCGGTAAAGGTTTGAGTGGGATGATTATGACCGCCGTCTCCGGCATTGATAACAGGAATGGAAGAATAAAGAGATGCAACATAGGGGGCGCCTTCCTTGGGATGGCGTATAGCACAGATATCAGCATAAGAAGAAACAACTCTAATTGTGTCTGCAACACTTTCTCCTTTAGCCGCCGAACTGGAATCAGCTGAGGAAAAGCCTAAGACACTACCGCCAAGATTAAGCATCGCAGCCTCAAAGCTCAGGCGGGTTCTGGTGCTGGGTTCATAAAATAAAGTGGCCAGCTTCTTTCCACGGCATACATCGGAGAATTTTTTGGGATTAGCGATAATTTCTTCAGATAATTCAAGAAGTTCGTCAAGCTCTGAAACAGTTAAGTCTGTAGGACTAATTATATGTTTCATAAAACCTCCGTTCATACAGGCATTAGTGTATATCACGTGCCTGCTTTTATTTATCTTGCTGATTGTTTCTAACAAGATATTTTAATATAAAAGTGTTTAAAATACAATAAAATTCATTGGGCAAATTGAAGCATTTCAGAGCTTATTTTATTGAGATATGTAAAATATTTGCTTTTAACAGGCAATGTTGCAGATTATTTGAATAAATACCAATATATTACATAGTATTCGAAAAATAATATTATTACAACAAAATAATCAGAAAATAGTATTGACAAGACATAAAATGTAAAATCCCATGTCTGAAAACTATCCTTATCTGGATAATCAGACATGGGATTTTACTATCTATATGGGAACTGATTGAATTTTTCAAATGGGCAGCATTCTTTTTTGTATAATATTTTTACACATTTCCTTAGTTATGTGGTATAATAAATAGATACAATCGAGGAAAGGTGTGCTTGTATGATTTCTATTTCGCGGACTGGTATACGTAATCTGGCCTGCAATGATACTGTATATGCCAGAGGGCTGCAGTATTACAAAGATAACCGCATAGTAAGCGCTACTTATTCAAATTCCAGTAAGCAATACCGTCTGACAGTCAGGGGAAATTATAATTATCAGGTGATTATAGATGAGCAGGAGGACGGTTCCTTCGATTACAGCTGCAATTGTCCTTCCAGGCTAAAGGATCAGGGGGCTTGCAAGCATGTGGTTGCCGCCTTGCTTTTTATTTTGAAATATCAGGAAAGAACTATGATGGCGGAGTCAAAATCTCCACAGGAGAGGAAGATTTTGTCCCTGCTGGATTATTTTATTAGCCAGGAGGACACGGGACTTGTCGGAGAAACCTTTCAAATTGAGGTGAACATAAATGTTCCATCCATTTTAAAGGGTGAGAGCGGCAGAGCTTTAGTTTCCCTGCGGGGTGGAAGCAACCGAAAGTACAAGATTCAGACCATCAGAAAGTTTCTGTCGGACTTATATCATAAGGAAAACTTTTCCATAGGCAAGGAGTTTAAGTATGTCAGCGGAGAAAGCAGCTTTGACGCCAGATCCCAGAGGATATTGGATTATTTGCTTGAAATCTATGAGATACAGGAGATTATTGACAGCAGTCATTTTTCAAAGATATTTTCCAAATCCCAGATGTTTTTGTCAAAGAACATGCTGATAAAGCTTCTTGACATATTGGGTGATACGGGTTTTACACTTGAGCTTTATGGTAAGGAATATAACAATGTGGTATTTGTAAGGGGCAATCCGGCAATATCATACCAGCTTACAATGGATGAGGAGTCTATTACGGTAGATTATAAGGGTAATGAGACAGTCGTTCCTATTGTGGAAACAGGAGAGCTCCTGTTTTACAATAACGCGGTTTATATGCCGGAGCCTGCCTTCATTCGCAATTATAAGCCCTTTTACAACACCCTGGGCAAGGATAGGGAGCCTTTGGTATTCAGAGGCGAAAATAAAAATGCTTTTCTGGAGTATGTATTGCCCCGCATCAGCCAGACCATGGAGCTTGAAATACCGGAGGAGCTAAAAAGCAGATATATAACCTGTGACCTTGAGGCAAAAATATATTTTGACAAGCATGCATCCGGTATTAAGGCGGAGCTGAAATTCAGGTATGGGGATTATGAATTTAATTCTTTTGCCAATGCGGCATCCGGCCAGTATATTATCGTTAGACAAAAGCAAAAGGAGGACGATATTATTGCCCTGCTGCTGCAAAAGGGCTTCGTCCCCTACAAGAACTTTTATTTGCTGAAGGACGAAGACAGGATATTTGATTTTCTTTCGGCCGGCGTGTCGGATTTGGAGGATAAAGCCCAGCTTTATTATTCGGAGGATTTCAGAAGACTTGGCATAAGGTCGCCGGGCAGCTTTAGGGCAGGTGTCAGGCTGAACAAGGAGCTTGACATGCTGGAGCTGGATGTGGATTTTGATCTTGTTCCCAGGGAGGAATTAAGGGAGCTGATTCATTCCTATCAGATTAAGAAAAAATATTACCGCCTGAAAAACGGCAGCTTTATCAAACTGGAGGATGAGGCCCTTGCTGATCTGTCCCGTATACTGGACTCTCTTAATGTCAGTAAAAAGGACATGGCCGAAAATACCATTTTGCTTAAAAAGGCGAATGCATTATATCTGGACAAGGTATTTTCAGACGAAAAATTTGAATTCAGGCGCGACAAAAACTTTCTGGAGCTGACGGAAAAAATCCTGAATCCTGCCAAAACTGATTATGAGATTCCGCAGGGAATCCTGGCAAGCCTGCGGCCCTACCAGATAACCGGCTTTAAATGGCTTAAGACCCTTGCTGACAATGATCTGGGAGGGATTCTGGCGGATGATATGGGCCTTGGAAAGACCCTGCAGTCAATTGTATATATTGCTTCTGTTTGCAGTGAGAGCAAGGGGCAGGTTAATTTAATTGTCTGTCCTACATCCCTGATCTACAACTGGCAGGATGAGATAGAAAATTTTGCCCCGCAGCTAAAAGCCCTCGTAGTCAATGGCTCTCCGGCTGAACGGCAGGAGGCATTAAAAAAGTATAAAGACTATGATGTACTTATTACCTCTTACCCGTTAATAAGGAGAGATATAGGGCTTTATGAAAAAATTGAGTTTAATACTGTATTTATTGATGAAGCCCAGTTTATAAAAAATGATTCCTCTATGAATGCCAAATCGGTTAAAAGACTAAGGGCAAAGCACAGATTTGCCCTGACAGGAACACCTATAGAAAATAATCTGTCGGAGCTTTGGTCTATATTTGATTTTATCATGCCTGACTATCTGGGCAGCCATATGAAATTTGTTGAAATGTACGAGAAGCCGATTATGAAGGAGGATAAGACTGCTCTTGAGGAGCTGAATCAGCATATTGCCCCCTTTATTTTGCGCAGGATGAAGAAGGATGTATTAACCGAGCTGCCGGATAAATATGAAACTAAGATGCTGACCAATCTTTCGGAGGAGCAGAAGCTGGTATACCTTTCGTTTCTTGAAAATATTCGGGGTGAAATTCATTCCGAGATTGAGGAATATGGCATTGACAAAAGCAGGATGAAGATACTGGCAGCTCTTACCAGGCTTCGTCAGATATGCTGCCATCCGTCAACATTTCTGGAAGATTACCATGGAGGAAGCGGCAAGCTGGATCTGCTTATGGAGCTGATTCCTGAAGCAATAGCCAATGAGCACCGTGTACTGGTTTTCTCCCAGTTTACCTCCATGCTGAAGATAATTGAAAAGGAACTGCTGGAGCTGGATATACCATATTTCTATCTGGAGGGATCTACTCCTACGGAGGAACGAAATGAATATGTAAAACGCTTTAATGCGGGAGAAAGAAAGGTCTTTCTTATATCTCTGAAGGCGGGTGGAACCGGCCTGAACCTTACCGGTGCAGATACTGTAATACATTATGACCCCTGGTGGAATCCGGCGGTGGAGGAGCAGGCAACCGACAGGGCTTACCGGATAGGCCAGCAGAACAAGGTTCATGTTATAAAGCTGATAACCAAGGGTACCATAGAGGAGAAGATATACAAGCTCCAGCGAAAGAAGAAGGAGCTGTCGGACTCGGTAATCAGCTCCAAGGAGGTATTTATAAATACCCTAAGCAGAGAAGAGCTTGAGGAGTTGTTTGCCCCGATATAGTAAAGTGATTAAAAAAAATAGGCATTTTGTTTTTTCGGCATTGTCCTGAGTTTGGGCGATGCCTTTTTTATATTGTCAGGATCATACAGCATAGTGCCAAAAACTAATAAATTTAGTTCCTGATTTAAGATATTTTGATTGCATTAAATAGCCGTATTATGCCTATGACTCCAATATGAAAACAAAATACGGAGTAAAAGAAGCACAGGCTTGTCAGTCAGCAGGTTAAGCAGATATGTAAAGTGCGCACTTATAAATATAATTTATTATTAATCTATAAAGAGGTGAAATAATGGCGGAAAATGTTGAAGACATCATGGAATTTGAAGATACTCAGAAGGGCAGAGTCCTGACCTTTTCCTTGGATAAGGAAAGCTATGGGATTGACATCAAATATGTGATTGAGATAATCGGTATGCAGTCCATTACAAAAATACCGGAGCTGCCAGACTATATTAAGGGAGTCATTAATCTGAGAGGGAAAATCATACCGGTCATCGATGTCAGGCTGAAATTCAAAAAAGAAGGGAAGGAATATAATGACAGAACCTGCATTATAGTTGTTGACATCAATGGTATATCCATAGGACTTATAGTGGACAGTGTGGCGGAGGTCATTACTATTCCGGATGAGGATTTAGCGGATCCCCCTCACTTCAGTAATAGTTATAATAATCGCTATATAAGGAAAATAGGTAAAATCGGCAATGAGGTCAAGTTGATATTGGATTGTGAAAAGCTTCTTTCAGATGATGAGCTAGAGGATTGCGTCAGTTGAATCAGAATCGGAGATAGAATACTGCATAAACAATATTAATGATCTAAGTGTAAAAATTGACGAGCTTCTTGAAAAATATAAGTCCAGCATAATTAATGACGAGGACCGGCAGATTTATGAGCAGTCGCTGCAGGAGTGGAAGGAATTTATGAGCCACATAAATAAAGCAATTGAATACAACAATAAAGGACAAAAGGATGAGGTTGTAAATATTGTCCTGAATGAATGTGATGAATCGGGTAAGCAGCTCAGAGCCATCTTCGACTCCATGCTGGATAATAATATCCTTTATGCTGAAGAAATGATGAAGGAAAACGAGGCTACTACCCAAAGTTCAGTGACTGTCATGATATGTGTCATAGTGTTTGCAATAGTCTTGTCAATAGTGCTTGGCGTTTATATATCCCGTATAATCGGAACTCCGGTAAGGCAGATGGTAAGTGTTGCAGATGCAATTGCTCTTGGAAATGTTGACGTGAAGGTAGAGGTTGACAGCAAGGATGAAATAGGAGAACTGTCTAAGTCCTTCAAAAAAATGATAGAAAATATCAGGAACCAGGCATACGCAGCCCAAAAGGTGGCAGCCGGAGATCTAACAATTGATGTACCGGTTAATTCTGCAGATGATTTACTGGGTAATAATCTGGCCGAAATGGTTAGGAAGAATAATGAGGTATTATCCAGTATTTATACCGCATCGGAGCAGGTGGCCGTAGGTTCCAAGCAACTGACGGATTCCAGTATTATTCTTTCTGAGGGTGCTACCGAACAGGCGAGTGCTATTGAGGAGCTTACTGCTTCTATAGAAGAAATCTCTTCACAGACCGAGCTGAATGCAAAAAATGCCAGCCAGGCCAATGGTATAAGTGATAGATAATTATTCAATACAGGTATTTTGACCAGAATTGCAATACCAAAGCCCTGGGCAACCATTTCACTGATGGTTACTTCTTCATCAAATGAAAATATAATGTTGGGATTAATATTTTCCTTTTTAAACTGATTTCGGATAAAAAGGCCAAGAGGATTGCTTTCCCTGTAGGTAATCAGAGGCATATTTTGCAAATCGGTAAGGCAAAGGCTTTTCTTTTGGCTTAATTCATGTCCGTATTTTGTAATAACAACAAGCTCCCTTTTCATAATAGGGATATAGACCAAATTATTCTCCTTGATAATTTTATAGCACAAACCGATATCATATGTTCCTTCAAGTACACCTCTTATAATCTCGCTGTTATCTATACAGGTATAAATATCAAAGCTTATTTCAGGGTTTTTATTTAAAAAGGTATGTACGTTTTTGGTAATTATATTGACGGGCAGAACAGGAAGGGTACCAATAGATAATTTGCTGGAATCATTTTCAATGCTTTGCTTTACAGCTGACACACCGGCCTCCAGTCGGGTCAGAACTTCAACTACATAATTATAGAACTCTTTTCCATACTTGGTCAGTACAACATTGCGGCCATTTTTCTGGAAAAGGGGAGCTCCTAATTCTTTTTCAAGATTTTTTATGGAATAGCTCAGACTGGGCTGACTGATATATAATTCAGATGCTGCTTTTGAAAAATGCTGCAATTCGGCCAGTTTTCGAAAATAGTAAAGTTGGTCTAAAGTCATTTGTCATTGAGATCCTTTGTTGTTGGAAGTATTTATTTTTCTCATAATAAAAATGGGTAGTAAACACCCACTCATAAGATTCTACTTCTGCTAAGCTACATATTCAATAGTAATATTTAACTATAATACAATTGTAGAATAATGCAGTATAAATTCTGAGTTGAATAAAATGAATTTCTATGCAATAGAACCAAGATTTATAACACAAATCCGTATATGATTCAATCATTTTAATTAATTTAAAGAGTATAAGAGAGATCTCATTTTAAAAGCTCCTTGCTTGCAAAGTCACAGACAAGGAGCCCTTTTTTTACCGTTAGAATCCATTTCTTGCAATTGCCTTTCGTACTGCCAGACTTAAAAAAAGTGATAGGGCGATTTTTGCCAGGTCAAACAATACAAAGGGAAAAACGCATAAGCTTAATGCAGCAAAAAAGGTATTGCCGGTTACATAGCAAAACCAGATCGTCCCCAGAAGATAACAGACAAGCAATGATACAAGCATACCACAGGCTAAAGCAAGCTGGTTGTACCTTTTGAACTTATCGCCAATTAATGAGGTTATCAGGGCCACAAAAGGGAAGGACATGAGATAACCACCAGTGGGACCTGTAAGGATATGAAGGCCGCCAGAAAAGCCTGCAAATACTGGGACCCCGACTGCGCCAAGGAGGAGATATACTAAAACAGCTAAAAATGCATATCTTGGCTTCAGCAAGGCTCCCGTAAGAAAGATGGCCAGCAAGCCCAGAGTAAAGGGGATGGTTTGTATCGGTATCTGTATCTGCGACAATACACAGATGATAGCTGTAAACATAGCTGTCAGGACAAGATTTATCGTATATATTTGCGCTTTGCTTTTAGCATTTGTCTCTGCCATAAAGCTTATCAATCCTTTCATTTATTTACTTGAGGGCGGACGCTTACTTCGCCGGAATTAAGGGCCTCTGTTGTATGATCCTCGTATTCGACAACAAGCCGGGCCTGGTCGTCAATATCGACAGCCCTTGCTTTAATTGTCTGACTGCCCCTGATAACATAAATATCCTTTCCTAGAAGAAAGGAGCGCTTACGGTATTCGGCGAGATATTTTTTATCTGTTATGTCGGAGCTCATCTCTGAAAGATTGTTTAAAATTTCCGCCACCAGTATCGAGCTAACAGGTATATCCTTTGGTTTTTCAATGAAAATTGATCCGGCAATATCCTTGATCTCATCAGGAAAGGCGGCTGCGGCTATATTTATGCCAATACCTACAACAGCGTATTCAAGCCCACCGCTTTCAAAATCCAGGGATGCCTCGGTCAGAATTCCGCATACCTTTTTACCTGACACATATATATCGTTGACCCATTTAATTTGAGCTTCAACAGCTGCCAATTTTTCTATTGCCCGGGCAACAGCCACAGCTGCGCAGCTTGTAATCAAAAGTGAATCTTCCATACTTAGCTTTGGTCGCAGAATAACAGAAAGGTATATACCGCTGCCTTTAGGGGAGTAGAAGCTACGTCCCATACGGCCACGTCCCTGGGTTTGTTCAAGGGCAATGATTACAGTGCCATCTTCTGCACCCTTTGCGGCCATTTCCTTGGCTATTGTATTGGTTGAGCCTACGCTTTGCCTGACATCCAGCTGATAATGGGTGGCGGAAGGCTTAAGGTAGAGAGCTATGCTTTCTGCAGAGACAATATCATTGTCAGGCAAAAGCCTGTAGCCCCTGTTGGGAACGGCTTCAATCCTATAATTATCCTTACGCAAGGCTTTAATTGCCTTCCAGACTGCGCTGCGGGTGACATATAATTCTTCTGCGAGCCTTGCTCCATTTATGTAGCAACCGCGGTTTGCTTCCAGTATTTTTAAAACCTGATGCTTAAGATCCATATTACCAGTCCCTATCATATATGATTTTAAAGTATAGCATAAATTCGTATAATGTCAACCGTATAGATTATAAGAGTTGACAATTGCGTTGCAACTAGCTGTATATAGCTATAGCTGTATATAAAGTATATTAGAGACTTAATGCTTTTCTGGTGTCCGGGTGTTTTGAAAAGTTTTTTACTGTAAAAAAGAAGATGAACAGCTGCAAAGCCATCATCTTCTTAACTGCCGGTTTATTAACAAGGTGTATACTATTCAACTGTCTCATCAAAGGTAACGGAATAGTATTCTTCAATCAGGCGGTCGAGATAAGCAGGGTTTTGCTTGCCAAATTCCTTGGTCAGCATTTCCTTTATGGTGGCTACCTGCTTCAGATAATTTACCTCCGATGTGGCATTTTCATCAGAGATTTGCTTGAGAAAATCCTCAGTAACATTCGCTGCAAGCCATTCGTTAATTCTTCTGGTAAGGTCTTCTTCAGCGGCAATCTCAGCCTTCAGCTTTTTAGCCCTGATACCGGTGTTTACCGCAACATATAAGAAGAATATAAACAAAGCAGCCATTATGGTATTGGGTAGCCAGCCGGTCAGTATGTTAAGCGTTCCCAACACATTCAGGAGTACAAAAATCAAGCCTGCCAGTCCGAATATCGCAAACAGCCATACCGTTCCTGTTAAATCCTTGTAGCGGTCTGCCTTCATTACATAACCTGTGGAGTCATCAGCTTCTGAAGCAGCAGAACCGTCTGTAGAAGCACCGGCTTTTTTTGAGGGTATATCACTTCCTGCTTCGTCAGAAGTATCAACCTGTAAGTCAGATTCCGGATCATCCTCTTCCTCAATTATGACAAATGGGGATTTGTCCTCTTCAGCAGAGGAGGCATCTTCAGCAGCTTCATTATCGGTAGCATCAGAAGCAGAAGCCGGTTCATCCTCTTCTTGTGCCTGCTCATTCTCCAGCTTTGAGAAGATATCTGATTCGCCCTTTAGCATGCGTTCTCTTTCCACAAAGTAAAAGGCTTGATATAGCTTCTTGGCTTCCAATTGCTTCCTGGGATCGATTGCTACGATATAGCATTCATTTTCTTCATCGTAAAAAACGGCTGATTTAAGATCGGAGTATTGGAAAAAATCCGCCAGTCTGTCGGCTACTCGTTTATCCTCTGCCTGGAAGAATGGGATTAGCTCGTCATTAAGCCGGTCAACAAGATCAATCCTGCAATCGGAGCAAACAGTAACTCCGTCTCGGTACTGTGTTTTACAGTTTGGACACCAGGGCATTAAATCATCTCCATTCCCAAATAAATATCTATAGCAATGCAAAAGAAACTAATGGAAGGCATTATTACTTACTAATTATAAATCTGTGGTAAGCCTTCTTGCCTTTTCTTAGCAGTAAGGCTCCGTCAGAATCAAGATCATTTGCAGTAAATACCTTGGCAAAATCTGTGACCTTGACATTGTTGACGGTTACGCCACCCTGCTGGATGATGCGTCTGGCATCTGAACGTGAGGAAGCCAATTTGGCATCACACATAAGGGTTATAAGATCTATGCCTTCTTCAAAACGGGAAGCAGGATAGGAGGTTGTAGGCATATCCTCAGATATTACGCCACCACCAAAGAGAGCCCTGGAGGCTTCCTGTGCCTTGATTGCTTCCTCTTCGCCATGCACAAGCTTGGTAATTTCATAAGCCAGAACCTCTTTTGCATAATTGATTTCTGCATCCTTCAAGGCTCCGAGCCTTCTTACTTCATCCATCGGAAGGAAGGTAAGAAGTGCAAGACATTCCTCAACCTTGACATCCTCGATGTTTCTCCAGTACTGGTAGAATTCATACGGGCTTGTCTTGTTGGGATCCAACCATACGGCCCCCTTCATGGTTTTGCCCATCTTGACCCCGTCACTGGTGGTAAGCAGCTTCAGAGTCAGGCCATAAGCCTCTTTTTGTTCCTTACGACGGATTAACTCCACACCACCTAGTATATTTGACCATTGATCATTTCCACCCATCTGCAGTACACAATCATATAATTTGTTCAGCTTCCAGAAGTCATAGGACTGCATCAGCATATAGTTAAATTCAAAGAAGGTCAGACCCCTCTCCATACGCTGCTTGTAGCATTCGGCAGTAAGCATTTTGTTAACAGAAAAATGAATACCGATTTCCCTTAAAAATTCCACGTAGTTCAAATCCAGCAGCCAGTCGGCATTATTAGCCAGAATGGCCTTATCATTGTCGAAATCTATAAACTTGGATAATTGCTTTTTAAAGCACTCTGCATTATGCCGTATTGTTTCCAGGGACATAAGGGTACGCATATCGGATTTGCCGCTGGGGTCGCCAATCATCGTGGTGCCGCCGCCCAGCAAGGCAATAGGTCTGTGGCCGGCACGCTGCATATGCATCATAGCCATAATGGTAAGGAAATGCCCTGCCGTAAGACTGTCGGCAGTTGCATCAAAGCCTATATAAAAGGTAACGGATTTTGAACCCAATAATTCACGGAGCTCCTTTTCATGAGTACATTGCTCAATATAGCCACGCTCCTGCAGTATGTCATAAACATTGGTAGACATGCTCTTCCTCCTCATAACAGTTAATTATAAAGATATAATAGATAATTGCATCCCATCACAAATTGTTATAAAAGATGACCCAAAATCATCCATAGCAATTATCTGAAATAGCTAAAGCCATTATAAATTAAAATATTATATATTTCAATGAAAAACATGGATAATTATGCGGTTTGTTATCCTGCTGTCATTATAAATGACATAGATTTAAGCCCATAACAGCTAATGAATAAACATCCATAAAACAATAAAATAGGCATAATTACCTTGATGGCAGTCGAATGCTGACACTATTTTGACAAATAATTCATGATATACTATAAGCAGGATCGAATAATTAGAATTCATGCAAATACAAATTCATATCCTACGGATTACAATACAGCATATGATATGAAACTGATAACTTTATGGCTTCTGTCTATATATAGGAGGGAAGAGCGATGCCTGCAAAGCGCAAAATAAATATTGGTGGGTTGCTAATGCTGGTCTTAGCCATATTACTGACTATATCCTTCGGCGGCGTTAAGGCAAAGGCTGCGGCCTCACCCAGATTTAGGGATGATTCAATTGAACTTAAGCGCATAGGAGCGGTTTATTATCTTGAAATACTGAATAAGGTGGAAAACAGTAAATATAAATGGTCCTCCTCCAACGAAAAAGTTGCCACAGTATCTGCCGGCGGACTGGTTCGTGCAGTTGGGGTGGGCAATGCAAAAATTAAATGTGTCATTACATATGAATCTGGTAAGACAAAGACCCTGACGTGTAATGTAACAGTGAGGATTCCGGCTTCGGAAATAAGAATTGACAATGCAAAGCTTACAAACGGCGCACATGTGATGATGGTTGGTGAAAGCTATACATTTAGCTGCACTGTGACACCCGGCAATACCAGCGACAAGATATACTGGTCGCTGGATGCTTCAGATTCCAATGCCAATATAAATGCCGTCCGCATTGATGATCCTGCCAGGGGAAAGGTTACTGCATTAAGAAGGGGTAAGATTGTCCTTGTGGCTACGGCTGTAAAGGAGGCTACAGCAAAAGCTGCCGAAGAAAGCCAGGTTAAGGATGCAATTATTATAGAAGTGGTTGGTCCGTCGGCTGAGGTTGTTTCGGCAAAGATAATTGATTCAAAGACCCTCAGGGTCGTATTTGGCACGGCTATTAGGGAATCCACTGTGGTAAAGCCCGACGGAAAGCTGTCGGACAATATAAGGATAGAGCAGCTGCTGGATTCAACCGGAAAAAAGGCATCAGATCCGGGAAATCTGACCGCTATTTTGTCACATGACCAGAAAACCCTGACAATTACAGCTTCTAAGTCATTTAACGGTTATTATGGAATATCATTTTCCAACAGTATCCTCACTACCGAAGGCCAAACCATATATAAGGATTATTTCAGAGTGGACTATATTGATAATTCTGTAATTGATGACAGGGAGGATGAGACCCCGGTTGTCGATGATACCGATACGAGCCAGACGACAGACAGGGATACAACTGCTCCTGCGCTGGCAGGAGTCACACTGGAGGATGATGGTATGACCAATATCATCACCTTTTCCGAAAAGATGGATTTTAGCCGGCTTCAGGTCAGCAACGCAAGACTTGTCGGTGGTGGCAATGCTTCGCCTGCAACCATCAGTTACCTCAACAACGAATGGAATTACAGTATAAGTGCTGATGGAAAAAGCCTGATAATCAATCTGGCATATATTAACTCGGAGGATTATAATAAAAGCTTTCTTGTAACTATATCAGGCATTATGGATGAAGCGGGCAATGCTGTTAAGAACGGAAGTGTGGATGTTATTTTGCGCACAAATACGGCACCTATGCCTCAGGCCAGACCTTTATCTATAGTGCGTTCATCCTATGATACCCTTACAGCAACCTTCAGCAGGGCTATAAGAGTGCCAGGATATATCAATATTTATAACGGAGGCAGCTATTACGGTAAGGTAAATCCGGACAACAGCAAGCAGGTTATTTATACCATATCGGATTATGATGCCGGCCTGACAGGTGTACAGAAGGTGTCTATCGGTTTCTGGGACAGCTACAATGTCCGGCCTGATGATAAATCCGCCGAAAGGCTGTATGATTTTAATGTCAACTTTAATGTGGAGAAAATAAGACCTATTCTGGTGTCGTATAATTTCAGCAATGACCATAGAATATTGACCCTGACCTATAGTGAGAATGTAAGAATGTTTTCAAATTACGGCAGTCTGGAATACTCTATGTCCTCATACAAATACAACGATTTAAAGGGCTATCTAGAGTATTCTGTCATAAGTATTGTAGATAATGTTGTTGAACTGGCATTAAAGAATATGACCCTGTATGGCAATTACTCATTTACCTTACCCGAAGGCTTTGTATATGACAATTACCGCAACCAAAGCTTTAGCAGCCCGATTACCTTATATAATGTATCAGGCGAGAGCGGCGCGAACAAGCTTGCGGAGCCTTATAGCATATACCAGTCAGCCGTAAATAATTCAATTATTTATATTGAATTTGCAGACAGACTGGATATTGATTCAGCTTTGGATATTGACAATTACAGAATTTCCACCGGAGAAATTGAGGAGATAAAGCTGATACGCAATAATATGGACGGAGCAACCATACAGCTTAAGATGGTTAAGGGCTCCATATCGGCAAATGGCAAGTATACCATCAGGATTTCCGGAATTAAGGGATTTAACGGATCCTATACAGAGATGGATGAATATACCGGCGAGATTAATTTGGTTGAAAATGCCGATCCTCAGCTGAAGAGTGTTGTATATGATCCGGCTTTGAAGGATACCATCAGGCTGGTATTTACGGAAAATATCCAGGGCTATATAAATGTGAGCCTTCAGGAGAGGGATACCGGATACTCCATTGGAAATAGTGTAACAGTAGCCGGAGATACTGTTACGATAACAATGGATAGAGTACCTGCAGACGGCACACATGTTGTTATATATGTGCTGGATAACAGGATTTCTGATTTGAATGGCAACGAGTCTATAATTAATCCTGTACTCTATACCTTTGTTAATTATTAATGACAAGTCATAAGATTATTACAGGCTTAATATAATGAATCAGGAAACAAGCTATGTGCAGACCGGAAGCAAAGTTAGGACCGGTCGATTGGAGGTTCCTGATGGATACAAAATATGAGGACAATATATTAAGCCAGATAGAGAAAAACTTATCAAGCAATATAAATGAGAACCTTTTCCTGACAGGACGGGTATTTGAAAACAGCAATACATTAACAAAAAAGAAATATTTTCAGGAAAAAGAGGAGGCAAGCAAGAAGCTGAATTCGGACCAGGAGGAGTATCCTCTTGTTTCGAAGGGTCATATCAGTGATATGCCGCCGCCCATATCCAGAGCTGAATTAATTCGGCAGGCCAGAGAAGCTTGTCTAAGGCAGCTTAACGGTAGCCAGACCATCAGCAGATCTTATGAACCGGGCTACATAAGTCTTGAGACCACAAGTCATGATGTCCCGGTTGAAAAAAAAGGAGGGCATTTTAAGCTGTTTGGCGACGGTATACGATCCGATATGGCGCGTGATGAAGCAAGCCCACAGGAGCTAGCGGCTTTCCGATCACTGATTATCAGGACAGTTTGTGCCATAATACTTTTTCTTTGCCTTTTCATCATTGACAAATTTGAATTGAAAATAGGTGATTTGACAAGCATCAAGATAGAGGAATATATCACCGGCAATGATGCACTTAAGACTCTTGAGGATATGATTGTTGCCTGGCTGAAGTAAGCAGTCCAGGGCTTGTATGAATCCGGAAGGCATCCTATATGACTGGCTATAGGCTAGGTATAGGATGCCTATTTATTCTTTCTCTTCGTTGTATTTTGCTTCATGATCAGTTATAATAGCGCATGTAGACTGATGCCTGTCAAGCTTAAACTCAAATAATAGCAGCTGATACTTGATTATAAAGAAGCTGAATACATGAACAAGAAACCTGTTTATTAATAAAATAAGATAAGAATAAAAGGAATAAGGTATCTTAATACAAGAATTTGGAGGATAAAAATGAGAAAATTGGCGCTTTCGGATGAAATACTTTTGTCAGTGGAAAAGCCTGCCCGTTATATTGGTGGAGAGGTAAACATGCAGGTGAAGGACCCAAAAAAGGTGGATATTCGGTTCTGTATGTGCTTTCCCGATGTATATGAGATAGGAATGTCGCATCTGGGTATCCAGATCTTGTACGATATATTTAACCGCAGAGAAGACACCTATTGTGAAAGGGTATATTCCCCATGGATAGATATGGACAAGCTGATGAGGGAGAAAAAAATCCCTTTGTTTGCATTGGAGAGCCAGGATCCTGTCAAGGACTTTGACTTTTTGGGAATTACCCTCCAGTACGAAATGTGCTACACAAACATACTTCAGATACTGGAGCTGGCCCAGATACCCATATATGCCAGGGATCGCACAGAAAAGGATCCCATTGTAATAGGTGGGGGCCCCTGCAGCTATAATCCGGAACCGATTGCCGATTTTTTTGACTTCTTTTATATAGGTGAGGGTGAGACTGCCTATAATGAGATACTGGATATATATAAGGAATATAAAAAAGCCGGCAAAAGCAGAAAAGAATATCTGGAGCGGGTAGCTCAGATTGAAGGTATGTATGTGCCTGCCTTCTACGATGTCAGCTATAATGAAGACGGAACCATAAAAAGCTTTACAAGGAACAACGAGGCTGCCAGTTTGAAGATAAAAAAGCAGGTAGAAATGAATTTAAGCGAGGCCTATTATCCCACCAAGCCCCTGGTACCCTTTATTAAAGCAACACAGGACAGGGTGGTGCTGGAAATACAAAGAGGTTGCATACGAGGCTGCCGCTTCTGTCAGGCGGGAATGATATATCGTCCTACCAGGGAGAGAAGCCTTGAGTATCTGAAAAAATGTGCCTATGAGATGCTTAAATCTACCGGACATGAGGAGATTTCACTAAGCTCCTTAAGCTCCAGCGATTACTCTCAGCTGCAGGAGCTGGTATATTTTCTGATTGATGAATTTGGCAGCAAGGGGGTTAATATATCTCTTCCTTCTCTTAGAATAGATGCTTTTGCCCTTGATGTAATGAGCAAGGTTCAGGATATAAGAAAAAGCAGCCTTACCTTTGCTCCGGAAGCAGGAAGCCAGAGGCTCAGGGATGTAATAAACAAGAACCTGACGGAGGAGACTATTCTTGATGGCGCAATGAAGGCATTCAAAAGTGGCTGGAACCAGGTTAAGCTGTACTTTATGCTTGGCTTGCCTACCGAAACAAAGGAGGACATAGAGGGAATTGCCGTATTGTCGGATAAAATAGCCAGAGAGTACTACAGCATTCCGAAGGAAGAAAGAAACGGCAAGGTAAGCATAACCTGCAGTACATCCTTCTTTGTGCCAAAGCCTTTTACCCCTTTTCAATGGAGCAGGATGGACAGGGCTGAGGAATTCATAGAGAAGGCATATTACCTAAAGGACAAAATAAATGAGCAGCTCAATCGCAAAAGCATCAAATACCGCTGGCATGATCCTCATGTAACCGAGCTTGAGGGGGTATTGGCCAGAGGGGACAGACGCGTAAGCCAGGTGATTTACAAGGCTTACAAGGCAGGCTGTATCTTTGATGCCTGGAGCGAGATCTTTAATTATGAAAAATGGAAGCAGGCATTCGAGGAATGTGGTCTTAGTATAGAATTCTACAATTGTAGAGAAAGAGGCGAGGATGAGTTGCTGCCATGGGATTTTATTGATATCGGTGTAAAGAAGGAGTTTTTGCTTCGCGAATACAAGCGGGCCAAGGCAGGGCTTACTACTCCCAATTGCAGACAAACCTGCTTTAACTGCGGTGCCAAGGTATTCGGCGGTGGTGTATGCTTTGAGGATAACACATCAATTGAGGCAGGGACAGGGAGGTAAGCAATGAAGGTTAGAATAAAATTTCAGAAGTATGGAGCTATGAAATTTATCGGCCATCTGGATGTTATGAGGTATTTTCAGAAGGCATTCAGACGTGCCGGCTTTGATAACGAATACAGCAAGGGCTTCAATCCCCATCAGATAATGTCCTTTGCCGCTCCTTTAGGAGTAGGGCTTACATCTGATGCTGAGTATATGGATATATCCTTACTGTCATCTGATGAGCCTGAAATAATGCTTGAAAGGATTAATGCGGTCTTAACCGAGGGCTTTCGTGTGGTGGATTTTCATATCCTGCCGGATGCCAAATCCAATGCCAAAACAGCAACAGCCATGTCCTTGCTGGCAAGCGCCGATTATCTGGTATCACTTAAGGACGGATATATGCAAGAGGGCATTTCCTCCAGGCAGGAGTTTGAAAAGGCGTTTTTGGCCTTTTATGAGTCTGATGAGATAATAATAAATAAAAAAACCAAGACTACAGAAAAGGAAGTAAACATTAAGCCGATGATAAGCTTACTGGCATTTGACGAAGAGGAATATAGAAGCAGGCTTAAACCGTTGCTGGAGGATAACATAAGGGAGATTAAGAACGAAAGCTGCGCAGATATATACAAGAATGACATTAAGGTATATATGCAGCTGGATACGGGAAGCAGCTCAAATCTCAAGCCGGAGCTGGTGATGGAGGCTTTCTGCGACAGCCAGGGTCTTGAATTTAATAAATTTGCCTGGCAGGTTCACAGGCTGGAGATGTATGCCCGTAATGATAAAAGCAGTAAGTTAATACCCATGTATGCCCTGGCAAGATAGTTATACGATATTGCATACGATATTAAAAACAGCATTTATAAATACACTGAAAATGACGATATAAAAACAGGCATATAATTTTTATGATAAATTGACAGCAAGTGGTGAACATAAGGCTAAGGAAGGGAGGGGCAAGAATGAACAAACTGGTTATTACAAGATATAAAAAGGCGATTGTATCTGCACTGTTTGAGGGAATGGAGATGGTGCAGGTTTCATTAAATGCCCCTGATGATGAAGGTATTCTAGGCAACATTTATTTGGGAAAGGTAAAAAATATAGTCAGAAATATTAATGCCGCCTTTATAGAGATAGAAGGCGGCAGAATATGTTATTATTCAATGAGTGAAAATTTGTATCCTATAATGGCGAAGGGGTTCTCAGTTGATAATGATGAGGGCTTGTTGCCAAAGAAGGACCTGAAGATAGGGGATGAGCTTATCGTTCAGGTGGCAAAGGAGGATATTAAGACCAAGGCTCCGGTTGTATCGGCTAATTTAAATTTTACCGGCAAATACGCTGCCTTAACCTATGGAAAAATTGCTATAGGTGTATCCTCAAAGATTACTGATGAAAAGGAGCGCAAGCGGCTTAAGACCATTGCGCAAAAATATAGAAGCAAGGAATATGGTATTATCATCAGAACAAACGCCGCTTATGTTCCGGAGGAAAAAATTAGTGCCGAGATTGAAAAGCTTATTGCATCATATGAGAATATACGTAAATATGGCATATATAAGACCTGCTTTTCTCTTCTTTACAAAACGCCGCCGAATTATATATGCGATTTGAGGGACAGCTATACAGACAATGTGGATGAATTTCTAACTGACGATTTGGAGCTTTATAATAATATGAAGGAATATCTGATGGCCTACCAGCCGGAGGATATTTACAAGCTCAGATTTTATGAGGATGAGCTGGTTAGTCTTGCGGTATTGTACGGAATAGGGGACAAGCTCAGTGGTGCCATTCGCCCAATGGTTTGGCTGAAATCTGGCGGGAGTATTGTTATTCAGCCCACAGAGGCATTAACGGTTATTGATGTTAATACAGGCAAGGCTATAGCAGGCAAAAAAAAGATACAGGAGACTTTTCTTAAGGTAAACCGCGAGGCTGCCAAGGAGATTGCAAAGCAGATCAGGCTTCGTAATTTGTCCGGTATAATAATTATTGACTTTATAGATATGGAGCTTGAAAAGGATAAGGAGCTGCTTATGGAGGAGCTGGAGGAATACTTTAAAAAGGACCCAATCAAGACTACCCTGGTAGACATGACTGCCCTTGGTCTTGTTGAGGTTACAAGGAAAAAGATCCGTAAACCCTTACATGAGCAGTTACAGGAGATAAATAAATTAAAGCAGGCAAATAATTAATTTTAAAATATCCTAATAGGAAGTATTAGAAAATTCGGTATAAATTTACCCTAGAGCACTTATTTTGGAAATAGTCATCAGTAATGTTATGATTGCATTTGCAATAGCAGCAGTACATGCAGTAAACAACCGGCATACTCTCATGGATGAGTATGCCGGAACTTTTAACACTTTATAAATATTAATCTTCTCTTACGCTTCTGATATCTATGATTTCTGTTCTGGTATAGGTTACATCAGCCGGTTTTTCTCCAGTTACAAGGTAGTTGTAAAGAGATATTATAGGATCGTGTCCCTGTCCGAAAGGATCCTGACCTACAGCACCATATATAATGCCTTTCCTGATGCAATTAATCACATTGTCATCATAGTCAAAGCATATAATCTTGGTCTTTCCGGCCAGGTTAAGCTCTTGGACAGCCCTGACGGCACCCATAATACCACCTGAAATAACAACAATACATCCGATATTTCTGTTGTTTTGCAGCGCTTCCTTGGTGGCGTTATAAACACGTTCATCGGATACATCGGCTTCAATATCTGCAGACAATCTGATTTTTCGCTTTTTCTTTACAGTTTCAATAATGCCGTTCCATCTTTCGTTGTTAATGGAAGTACCTAAGGAACCATGGATTAAGGCGTATTCGCCTTCTTCGTTCAAAGCTTTAATAACAAGCTCGCCTGCAACTCTGGCTGCCTCCTGGGTATTCGGGCCAAAATAGGACAGCGCCTTTAATCCTTCCGGAAGATTACAGTTAAAGACTGCTATAGGAACATTATATTTTTCAGCCGCTGCAATGGTATCCTCACCGCCTGCAAAGCCGGGGAAGATGACTGCATCCATTCTTTCTTCTATGCATTTACTAATAGAGCTGAAAAATCTATCGTCAACAACGTCAAAGCCCATGTAAATAACATCTGCATTTTTGTTCTGCAGCTCCTTCTTAGCATACAGGGCACCTTGTCTTACGGCATGCCAGAAGGGATGATCCAGAGGGCTAATAAAGGCAATTCTTAGCTTCTTGTCACTAACCTTGTCAACAGGAACGATAGATGTCTTGTATCTTTTCAGCAACGACTGTATTCCTGACAGCATGTTCATCAGGGATTGAGTCTGGTTATTGATTTCTTCACTTTCGGCAAGCTCCTCCTGAGTTACTCCGGCAACATCCTGGGTAATTGAAGATATCTCGTTTGAGGCATCGTGAAGGATATTGCCCATTTCACGAATACCGTTGGTATTTTCATTGATTAAGCGGGATTCTTCAAATACCTTCTTTATATCTTCATTAAGGATATTGGCGTTTTTGCTGATGGAGCCAAAGGATTCTTTGACTGAGGTGAAGATTTCCTTACTGTAATTAAAGCTTTGTACGCAATCCTCGATACTTTGGCTTACTTTGGCATTGCTGCTAAGTATATCGCTAAGCAGCTTGTCTACCTGCCCGATACTGTCCTTGGTGGCGGCGGAAAGCTTGTTCATCTCCTGGGCTACAACAGCAAAGCCTTTTCCTGCCTCGCCGGCTCTGGCTGCTTCAACTGCGGAATTAAGGGACAGAAGCTCCAGCTGCTCTGCGATATTAATGATGAGGCCATTTACCTGATCTATCCTGTTGATATGATTATTCAATGTTTCGATAAAAAGAGCGGTATCTGACAGATTGGATGATATAACATCCATTTGCTCATTGTACTTGTCCAGATGCTTGGAGCCGTTATTGGATATATTTACTGTGTTCTCAACGAAGGCTTCAATACTTTCCAGGCTTTTGGTAATACTGTTGGTTCTTTCGCTTACATCCTGAATACGTTCGAGTGTGTCGGTTACTATTCTTAACTGCTCCTGTGCCTTTTCAGCAACAACAGACATGCTTGCTGCAATTTGTTCATTTCCCTTGCAGCTCATATCCATGCTTTTGGTGAGATTATCTATAGCGTCGGACAGAATTATAACGTTGCTTTTTGTGGATTCAATAAAATTGAGCAGATCGCGTTTCATCTCATTGAAGGCTATGGTAAGGCTTTCAAGCCCCTTGGTCTTTGATGTCACAATATCACTCATATTCAGTTTACCCTGAGCAAGCTGTACGGCGTTCTCATTTATAAGCTGTACGGCTCTGAGAAAGCGCCACAGAAGGAAAAGCAACGCGAAAAATAACAAGGTTATCAGGTGAATAACAGAGGAGTAAAAAATCGAAGGCAATTCTACAGATACAAATAATAATGATAATGCAAGCAGCAAAAAAAGAATAATGCCGGTCAGAAGCATAATAGCAAACCATGTACTATTGAAAGGCTTTTTGCTATTTGTGTTTTTCTTTGACATAACAATTACCTCCAGATTATTAATCGTTTAGCTTGCGGAGTATCTGGCAGGAGCAGACATATGCATACTAAATCATGTCAACAGTAAGAAAGAGTGCTTTTCTTAAGAATGCTGTTGTTAAAGACAACTTCTTAAGAAGGCAATCTTTTAGAATTTGAAACAGCAAAATATGAAACAAATAATCTATACAGTGACACTAAGTTGCATGAATAGCCATTGCTCTCTGTTTTTTTCTATTAAAATTTTACTATTAAACCAAGAAAAAAACAATGGTATTTGCAAATTTCTCATTTTATAAAAATCTTTATTATAATTAGTACATAATTACCATAAAAATCTATATAATTAAACATAATTATAATATTCGTTGACAAATAACAGTATTAAACTTGATAAAAATATTCGTTGACAAATATCGGTCAATATGCTAACATAACTTAGTGTGCCGCACAACGAGGTAAAAGCTCCGGAAGACCGGACACCATAGTTGGCGAGTTTGGATTTTAGGAGGTGCAATATGTACGCAATTATTGCAACTGGTGGTAAACAGTACAAGGTGTCTGAAGGCGATATCATCAAGGTAGAAAAGCTTGGTGTTGCCGAAGGAACTTATACATTTGACCAGGTACTTGCTGTAAGCAAGGATGACAAGTTGTTTGTAGGCAATCCTACAGTAGCTAATGCAACAGTTACAGCAACTGTTCTTGAGGAAGGCAAGGATAAGAAAGTCATTGTATATAAGTTCAAGAGAAAGACAGGCTATCACAAGAAGATGGGACACAGACAGCAGTATACCAAGGTTAAGATCGAAAAGATCAATGCATAGGTAACCGGGTATGATCAATGTATCCATTTATATGACTGCAGACGGTTTGATTACAGGCTTTAAGCTGTCCGGACATGCGTTTTATTCCGAATACGGAAAGGATATAGTATGTGCGGCTGTTTCGGCACTGGTAATCAACACGATAAATTCTATAGAGAAGTTTACTTCTGATAAATTCAGCCTTAAAGAGGATGAAAATGAGGGAATAATAGAATTTCATATGGTTTCACCTATAAGCAGCAGCACCAATTTGCTGTTGTCCTCATTGGCCCTGGGTTTGGAGGGAATAGCCCGGGAGTACACGGATAGGTATATAAAGATATCCAAGGTGAAATCAAGCTGACAGGCAGACCCTGCAGATAGAAGATTTGTATTATATGGACGGATTCATCTGTTCTATTTTGAATATAGGAGGTGTATACCATGTTGAGAATGAACCTTCAATTTTTTGCTCATAAAAAGGGTGTTGGTTCCACCAAGAACGGCAGAGATTCCGAATCGAAGAGATTAGGTGCCAAGAGAGCGGACGGTCAGTTTGTTCTGGCAGGAAATATTATTTATAGACAGCGTGGAACAAAGATTCATCCCGGCCTTAATGTAGGACGTGGTGGTGACGATACATTATTTGCTTTGGTAGACGGTATATTAAGATTTGAACGCAAGGGTAGAAACAAGAAGCAGGCTAGTGTATACCCGGTTGAAGCAAAATAATAGATGAATGAGCAAACCCCAAATTCTCAAATCAAGGAATTTGGGGTTTTATAATATCAGGCCCGACTTATGCCTGACAGTTGTAATAATATTTGTTTATTATTATAATAAGCATGTATTGTATCCTAATCAGGCAATAATAATAGCAGCATGCCTTTGTCAGGCTGTATTTTAGTATTAGGCTATATTTAATGCACGATATAGATAAAAGAACGATGCTTTTGCATTGAAAGAGGTGTTAAAATGTTTGTAGACAGAGCGGAAATTCATATCAGGTCCGGAAAAGGCGGGGACGGCTGTGTCAGCTTCCGAAGGGAACTGTATGTGCCTGCGGGCGGTCCTGACGGCGGCGACGGCGGTCGGGGCGGAGATGTAATATTTGAGATAGATGAGGGCTTAAACACTTTAACCGATTTCCGTTATATCAAAAAATACAGTGCCGAGGATGGAGAAAACGGCAGCAAGAGAAATTGCAAGGGTAAGGACGGCGAGGATCTGATTATTAAGGTTCCGCCGGGCACGGTTATAAGGGAGAAGAAGACAGGCAAGGTTATTGCTGATATGTCTCATGGAAATAAAAGAGTGACTGTATTAAAGGGTGGCAAAGGAGGTAAGGGTAACCGCCATTATGCCACAGCTACAATGCAGGTGCCGCAATATGCCCAGCCGGGCCAGAAAGCTCAGGAGCTGGATGTTATTCTTGAACTGAAGGTAATTGCAGATGTAGGACTGGTTGGCTATCCTAACGTGGGAAAATCCACCTTGTTGTCCCGTGTAACCAATGCCAGACCAAAGATTGGCAATTACCATTTTACTACTTTAAATCCCAACTTGGGAGTGGTTGATCTTGAGGACGGCGGCTTTGTCATAGCCGATATCCCGGGCTTGATAGAGGGAGCAAGTCAGGGGCTGGGTCTGGGACATGAATTCTTAAGACACATTGAACGAACCAAAGTAATAATTCATCTGGTGGATGCTGCATCAACAGAAGGCAGGGATCCGCTTGATGATATAAAAACAATAAATCAGGAGCTGGAAAATTATAACCCACAACTGCTTACCCGCCCTCAGGTAATAGCAGCCAATAAGACGGATCTGATGACCGAAGAGGATGCGGCTGCGGTTTTGCAAAGACTTAGAGATGAATTTGAGCCGCAGGGAATTAAGGTGTTTGCAATTTCAGCCGTAAGCGGCAAGGGAATTAAGGAGCTATTGTATTATGTGGGGGATATGCTTAGGAATCTGGATCAGACTCCGGTGGTATTTGAGAGGGAGTATTATCCGGAGGAGCCGGATGAAGAATATGAACCTATTGAGGTTTGGAAAGAAGAGGAGCATTTGTTTGCTGTTGAAGGTCCTCGTGTTGAAAGAATGCTAGGATATACAAATCTTAATTCTGAGAAAGGCTTTGAATTCTTCCAGAAATTCATGAAGGAAAACGGAATACTTGACAGGCTGGAGGAGCTGGGTATCCAGGAGGGTGATACGGTCAGGGTATACGGTTTGCATTTTGAATATTATAAATAATTAGTTGTATGAAGGGAGTATGTTGATGACAACAAAGCAGAGAGCATATTTGAAGGGGCTGGCGATGAATCTGGATCCGATATTCCAGATAGGAAAATCAAGCTTGACCCCGAAAATAACTGAGGCCATATCCGAGGCTCTTGAAGCCAGAGAGCTGGTTAAGATAAATGTTTTAAAGAACTGTCTTGACGATCCGAAGGAGCTTGCCCAGGTGTTGGCGGAACGCACACATTCTCAGGTTGTTCAGGTAATCGGAAAAAAGATAGTTCTCTACAGAGAGCCCAAGGATAAAAATAAGAGAAAGATTATTTTACCCTAGCTATGCCGGATAGCGACTACCGTCAGGATGAAAGGATTAGTAAGCTTATGAAAAAGGTTGGTATAATGGGAGGAACCTTCAATCCCGTACACTATGGTCATTTGTTTTTGGCAGAAAGTGCCTATGAACAGCTGGGACTGGACAAGATATTGTTTATACCGACAAAGAACCCTCCTCATAAGGTAATTCCCGGCAAGATTACGCAGGAGCAGAGGGTCAGGATGCTGTTACTGGCCATCAGGGATAATCCTCATTTTGAATTATCCTTGGTGGAGCTTGAAAGGGAGGGTGTGACCTATACGGCCGATACCCTCGCAATACTTACTGAGGAAAATCCTGATACGGAGTATTATTTTATAGCCGGCGCAGATTCTTTAATGCAGCTTCATACCTGGAGAAGCCCTGAGAAAATATTTAAGCTGTGCACGCTGGCGGTTGCCGGCCGGGATGATTTGGAAAAGGAGTGTTTGATCAGACGGGCAAATGAACTGAAGGAGGCTTTTAACGCCAGAATAATATTTATAGATATGCCCGCGATCCGTATTTCATCGTCTGAGATTCGAGCCCGTGTGGCTGCCGGCAGATCCATAAAATATTATGTTCATGATGATGTTATAAAGTATATAGAAGAAAATCGGCTTTATAAAGGCTGAAGCAATCCTTATATTGCATCCGCTTTTGGAGGTTACTAAATCAAATATGGAGATAGCACAGATTAAGGAAGAACTAAAGAAAATATTAAAGCCATCCAGATATCAGCACAGCCTTGGGGTAGAAGAGGTGGCCATGGATATGGCCGCTATTTTCGGTTATGATATCGAAAAGGCAGGTCTGGCAGGAATATTGCATGATTGTGCAAAGCATCTTTCGGATAATGAGCTGCTTGATGAATGCAAAAAATATGGCCTGCCGGTAACAGATATTGAAAAAAGATGTGTATACCTCTTGCATGCCAAGGTTGGAGCCTTATACGCAAGGATAAAATATGGTATTGATGATGAGGAGATTCTGAGCGCGATAAGATATCATACAACCGGCCGGCCTGATATGACTCTTCTGGAGAAGATTATTTTTACTGCTGATTATATTGAGCCCTGCAGAAAACCGCTTCCAAGGATAGGTGAAATACGATGGGCTGCATATGATACACTGGATTTGGCTGTGTTCATGATACTGGAGAATATGCTTAATTATCTTGAAAGTACAGCAGAGGCTATTGACACAATGACGATAGAAACATATAAATATTATAAAGCCTTATTAAGGCTGTAGGATTTTCGAAAAAGTCTTACTAATTAATTAATATGATTTTGAAATGGAGGCTATATATGGAAAGCTCTAAGGAAATGGTGAAACTGGCATATGAGGCACTGGATGAGAAAAAGGGTGAGGATATTCAGATAATTGAGATAAAGGATATTACCACTATAGCTGATTATTTTATTATAGCCAACGGCTCCAATTCATTGCAGGTGGATGCTTTGGTCAAATCAGTTACAGACAAGCTGGCACAGCACGGATATGAGCCCAAGCGTATTGAAGGAATAAGAAGCGCCAGCTGGATTCTGCTGGATTACGGTGATGTGGTGGTACACGTGTTTTCCAAGGAGGATCGTTTGTTCTATAATCTTGAACGCATATGGAGAGACGGCAAAACCATCAGCAAGGAGCAGCTGGAGAATATATAAGTTGCCAAAAAGGGTTTTTGAAAAGCTTTATCAGATATAAAATAGCATAAACGGCTTTTGCAGGCAGCGGGTATGGTTGCATTGCAAAAGCCTTTTTAGTTTGAGTGCTGAATGTTTGAATATAGTTTTTAGCAAATATAAAAGCGGATTGTAAAAATCCGCACAGCTCATAATGATATTATGCTATTATACCGGGAATTTATCTTATGCAATTCATGGTACCAGTAAATACCTTGTCAGCCCCGGCTGATTATGCATGCTTATTCACAAGCGTTGCTTAGCTGTACTTGCGGAATAAGCCTATAACCTTTCCAAGGATATTAAGCTCGGATACTATGATGGGTTCCATTGAATCATTCTCCGGCTGAAGCCGATAGTAACCGTTCTCCTTATAGAAGGTCTTGACAGTAACCTCGTCTCCAATTAGGGCAACCACATAATCTCCGTTTCTTGCATGGGATTGCTTCTGCACCAGTATAAGGTCACCGTTATGAATACCGGCATTAATCATACTGTCTCCCTTAACCTTAAGCATGAAGGTTTCCTCATTCGGCATATATTCCGAAGGGATAGGGAAGTAGCTTTCAATATTTTCAACTGCAAGAATAGGCTGACCTGCAGATATGGAGCCGACTATAGGTACGTTCACAAGCTCACGTCTGGTTAGATTGAATTCATCGTCAATGATCTCAATAGCACGTGGCTTGGAAGGATCACGACGGATATAACCATTCTTCTCAAGGGTTTCTAGATGGGAGTGGACGGAAGAAGTCGATTTTAAGTTCACAGCTTCACAGATTTCCCTGACTGCCGGGGGATAGCCTTTGTTAATAATCTGTGACTTAAGATATTCCAGTATTTCTCTCTGTTTATTGCTTATTTTGCCATATCCCATTAGGATCATCCTCCATTTCCTATTTGTTTAATTATAGCATAGTTGCTTATAAAATGCAAAACTAATGTTCTAAAAATCGAAAAAATGTTTGAAGAATATTTGTTCGAATGTAGGTTTACAATACATGTGTTACAAAATTAAATAAATAAAAACGGAAATGCTCTCTTTTGTGTTATATTTAAGT
>ENA-OWPA01000329-OWPA01000329.1-bioreactor-metagenome-genome-assembly--contig:-NODE-329-length-72705-cov-27.038112_pt1 | contig 72705 bp, 59 predicted proteins | sample MGYA00238139_ERZ651803 | MGnify/ENA primary metagenome ERZ651803 (study PRJEB26909, sample SAMN07631231) | bioreactor metagenome | isolation source: Switchgrass digestor | place: USA: Dartmouth...
CATAAGGAAATTAAAAATGCCTTTAAATATGGTTATACTAATGGTCCAACTGAAGGTTTCAACAATAAGATCAAGGTATTAAAACGAATATCCTTTGGACTTAAAAACTTTTATAGATTTCGTAATAGGATTCTTCACTGTACTAGATAGACATCTAAAAAGTAAATATCTATATGAAACCTACATTTTAGCTAGGTTTATTTAAGTGCACCCAAAAACACGTATAGCTTTATTTTTCTCAACCATTTGGAAAATTAGGGCTAAAAATAGCAATGGAGCGGGATTTAAGAAAATCCCACCCCAAATATTGACAAAGAGCCTAAAAAAACTGTTGAATACACAACAGCCCTAATTTACTGCTAATACCTTTTTAATATTTTCATTTTTCTCCAATATCAATTCCATCAAATAATCTCCCAACTCTCTTCCTATCTCGTACAAATACCCTTGATTTCCCCTTCCAGTTTCATTAAAAGGAGAATACTTATCAGGGCATAATTTTAGTATTTCTTCTATGTTATCATCAATACTAATTGGTTTAGTCAATTCATTGTATTCAACTTTTACCAGCCAGCCTTCATTTTCCCATAATTCAAGTTTATCAAATGTTTTTGGCCTATCAGATTCTACATAGCTATCCAACGCAATATTAACAGATACGATTTTTCTTTTATATACACTAAAAATAATATCACCTTTCTTAATTTTAGTCATATTAGACCAATGAAATATTTCTCTTCCAGACTTTGTTCTTTGCGGAGCCCACAAATACCCTCCTGCTTTTTCTTCAAAATAGGTTTTGTTTTGGAAAACTATGTAGTAAGAGTTGTTGAATTTTAATGATTCTTTTTGTTCTTTAGAGACATTATTATCTCTTCTAAATAATCTAAACATATTAACCTCCCATTAACATATTTGTTAATTATGAAAAGATTATTTACATACAACCATAAAAGGTAATATATAAACTTTGTTATAATAATGCCTCTAATTAAATCTGCAAATAAAATCTAAACTTCCCCATTCAAAAACTCTGTCAACTGTAACTTTACTTCTTGTATATATTTATCAAAAACATCATGAAGCCTAATCATAGCATCTGACATAAACTCTATCATGGAATCCCAATCATTTTCATCATATACATTAACTCCATCTAATTGATACTTAATTCTAACTGCCTTTTTATCATCTAATCTCTCCCAAACTAATTTATCTCCAAAAGCTTTTTCAATCTCGTCTTTATGTTTTATTAGAGTATCAAATATAAATTTATTTTCTTCTTTTTTAGGTCTTGAAAAATATACTTCAACTCTCGCAAATTTTGAAGAAACTACAAAATTATATGATCCTCCGCTTATACCAATTCCAGTACCTATCCAGTTGTCTTTTGTGGGACTTATGTTGGTAAACAAATCTGATTTTTGTCTAAAGCTTTCTAAATGTTTCTCCCAAAATTTCAATCTGATTTTATATCGTTCTGCCAACTTGTCCTCATCTTCTTCGCTTGATTGAGTTTTTGCAGCCATCTTTATTACATATTCTTCTGTGTCTTTAACAGGTATTATTTGCTCTACATTAAGAAAAATATTTTCTCCAAATTGATATGGGGTTACCTTAAGGCATTGAATTTTTATGTTATAATTCATCAACCACATAACTGTAGAAGTAACCTCTTTCCTAAAGTTGGCCGCTACTAATATTATTCTCTGTCCATAACCCTTATTTAGAACTAATTCATCGTACTCCTGTTCATCATAGAATTCGCTTAACATTTCTTCTGCAGTCTTCTTTGCTCCTATCTTATCTAGATATTCCTGGTATATTTGTCTAATCTCTTCCTTAGTTAAACTGGAGCAATATGACGCATATTTTAATGCTTGCCATGTAACATCTCTACCAGAGTCATCCAATTTATTCTCGATTACAACTAGGTTCCCTTCTTTATCTAAAGCTAAAAGGTCCAATCTTTCTTTAGTATCCGAAAATCCATCGAATTCTTTTTGTATAACCAAAAGCTCTTCACCTAGAATTGATGGTTCATTGGCTATCCACTCCTGAAGGTGCTTCCTTTCCTTAAAGCCTAACTCAGAAAAAGTTTTCTGTTGGACTTTACTAACCCTGTTTGATTTTTTATCGATTACATACATGGATATTCATCCCCCAATTTTTATCAATCAATCAAATTTTCTAACCCTTTTAAATTTGTAATTTGACCGTTCACTTTTATTACTTTCCCTTCTATAATTTCAACAATATTTCCATTTATGAAATAGTTATCATTTACCTTTCTAATAACATATCCCTTTGATTTTGAAATGCTTTTAAGTCTTTTATAAACTTCTATTTCTAAATTGCTTTTAAGCTTTAGTTCATGCATGTTTTCTGCATTTTTTAAGAGGTAAAGAGTAGTATATGATATCAGTTGAGGCCCAGATTGAATTGGTTTTATAGGGCCAACTTCCTGGATACTTTCTAAGTTGAATCTAAGATATACATCTTTTTCTGTACCTTTTCTTGCAGGCAATTCCTTACATTCTCCTCTTTCATATCTAACTACATTGGCTATCTTACCAAAGTATCTAATTCCACCCTCTTCTCCAAAAGATTTTTTAGATTGATAAAAGGCTAAATATTCCACACCAAGCCTTACATCCGATAACCTTTTTAGAGGTATATGATAAAATTTGTGATCTTTATATGCCTTAAGATGATCTTTATCCTTAACATTTACTACCATAACATTTTCTAGTTTAAATTTAGCATAATCATCATATTCATCTACTATAATTCTTTCACTTTTGGCCTCTAAACTAGATTGATTTACTATTTTCTCCAAATGCTCAGTTATTAGCTTAGTACTTCCAGGAAGCATGGGGAAAGCTCCAACATTTACCTCAGCAATACTTTTGTAAAATTTGTGCTCCTTAAACTTTTTTTCATCACCATATGGAAACATCACATAAGCACCAAAGGTTTCGTATTTATATTTAAAATCATCACTTACTTTTGACACAATAGCATCCCTATACCTATGCATTACATTAATATCCTCTTCCATAGGCCCTACTACGCCATTGTTATCAATAGATACACGGTATTTTGCATCAAATATATAAGTTCTCTTATGTTCACCAGTAATATTCCTAATATGTAGAACTGTGTCAGGCCTTTGATTAGTGGTAGGTAAACTGTATGATTTGTTATACCAAAGCTCTAATTTATTCTTACTGTTTGTGTAGACCATTTTGGCTTCAGAATCTTGTAAAAGAGTTAAATGTAATCCATTATCTTTGTATTGCAATATTCCATATTCTTCTACTTCATAGCCCAGATCAGTTAAAATTTTATGAATTTTAATATAACACCATGCTTCATATAATGAATATAACTTCTTAGGGGTTATTTTGAATAAATCCTCTCCTAATTCTAATCCCTTGTTAAGCATTACATATTTTTTATATATATCCTTATATCCTGGTGCCATTTGAAAAACAAGACTCATACTTTTGTTTCCAGTTAAATCACTTATATTATGAAAGTACCTTCTTAGATGGTATTCCAATTTTTTTCTTTTTTCCTTTATGAAATCTATATAATTTGCATATTGATCTTTTTTGTGTTCTTTAGATAGAATTTCCTCTATCAATGTTAACCTGCAAATTATTCTCTGTATCATGTATTTAACATATCTATTTTCAAATATATCTATTGTTGTTACTTTCTTTTTTTCTATCACTTTAGCTGGTATATATTTTGTTTTGTCTATACTAATAAAACCATTATCTGATTCTACCAACAAATTTGGATGAGATCTCAAATAAAATCTTGTTTTATTGGAAAATCTTTTAGCTCTATCAATTCTTTTAATTTGCTCACAGCTAACAATATTAAATCTAAATTTCTCTTCAATTCTTCCTAATATATTGATAAAATCATCAAATATATAGCCTAATATGCTCAAAAATTCTACATTTGTTTGATAGTATGTTTCTTTCAATTTAGTCTGCAAATATGTAATGTCAAAGAACTTAAATGCTAATGAAGAAATCTCTTCATTTATTTCATTAATCATTTCTTTATAATCCTTCAAATAGTCTAATTTTGAAGGAAAAACTTCTATAGTGAGAGTTAAAACCTTTTTATTTTCTTTAAATACACTAATATTCGTATATCCTATATCAGATGAAAAACTAATAAACCCTAATAAAATATCGTTATTAATTACAGTAAAATTTTTGGTTATGTTTTCTTCACTATGATAAATTTCATATTTGTTAATTTCTTTCATTTGAAAAACTATTTGATAGCTACCATCTTCATAGAAACAAGGCATCATTGTATTACCACTATTTAAAACTAAATTTCCAAAATCAGTTAATGTCCTTAATTTTACTTCATCATACTTGCTATTTACAAATACTCTGGCAGGTATATTCATATTAACATTTAAAACTTTAGCTTTATGATGTATAGATTCACCATGAAACTTTAAAATAAAATCCTTTGTTTCAATCTCTAATAATTCCTTTACATTACCAGAATGAGGCAAAACCATTTTTATAACCCCTTAACATGTATAGTATCTTACTTGCACTATTCATATATTTGGCTGTACCTAAATTTTCCCTGCCTTGCTCAAAATAATTCATATCTTTTGAAATCTGGTTCTCTGGATTACAATAGTTATATAAATCAATTAGTATTTCCTCCACAAAGTAATCATTTCCATTAATAGAAGGCAATATTTTTTGGAGAATTTGATAGTCAAAAGCTAAATCTTCATCTAATAAATTATTTATTTTGTTTTCTAACATATAAAATACAATTTCATCTCTCACTCTATATCCAAAGTGATGATTGGATACGGACAAAATATTATTCAATTCTATGATCTTTGAATTTATCTTTTTTACATATTCACTATCAAAGGATAGTGCATCCTTTAAAGACAAAAACCTGGTTTTGAATATTGAATTATCCACCTCTATAGGTTCTATATTCTCTTCAGTGAAATCCAATTCTTCCAACCTAACTTCAGAAAATTCAATTGTATTTGCTCTATCTAATACCTTTCTACTGAAAGCAAAGGTAGTATCATCCATATTTACAGTCCCTATAATATAAACATTATCAGGAATTCTTAAATTACAATATTTATGATTTATTGGCAGATATCCTTCAGGAAATATTTTGTCTGTTTCAATTCTTCCATTATCTTTAAAAGCTCTAGATTCAATTATACTAAGATATTCACTAAGATAGTGTTCTACCCTAGCTAAATTCATTTCATCCAAGCATATAAAATATGGCTTGTCAATATTTTCTGGTTTAGAAGCTTCATCCAACAACATTGTTAAAGGCCCTGGTATAAAAGTATCACTTATATTTTTATATCCAAATAGCTCTGTACTATCAGTCCAATCAGGCTTAACGCTGATAATCCTATATCTGTTATTATCACTAGTTGCATTTATAGATTCACTAAACAATCTAACTAGCTTTGATTTACCTGTCCCACTAATTCCTGCTAAAATAAGAAATGGTTTTGTTTTTAAGCTTAGATAAAAATTGCAAATATCTTCATAGGAATATATAAATCCTCTAGAATTTATGTATTTGTATATATGATTCAATATATCCTCTAAATCCAATTGTTCTTGATCTAATTTTTTAACTACATTTATTTCTTTATCATTGATATCTCTTAGTCTTTCATTTTCCTCATTTATATGAGAAACATAAAGAGGGTTAGTCTGATTCCCTAGAGCCACTTTACCTCTATCAGTACCATATCTTTGTAAGTTATTAATAATTGATGGATCCACATATTCTATTTCATCAAAAACAAATCCTGCCATACATCTTTCTAAGTCTTTATGATAATATTTTGGAACTAAATACTTATTATTTTCTACTTCAGAAGTATATAGGATGTCTATAACATTTGCCCTTGCTATTATTTCGCCTTTGGTAACTAAATATGCATATACCTCTTCACCATTGGCAATTTGTGTTTTTATTTTATTTATCCTTGTTGCTGCAATACCTGGACTATTTTTATTTGGCTTAATTACACCCCATATAACTTTACCATTTGTTTCTAAAACATCCTTATGTTCTTTGATTGTATCAACATTATATACATTATCGTTATATTTGAGTATAACATGCATTATTTCTTTCAACTTTATCACCTAACTATAATTGATAGTTTTTTAATCTTAAACACAAATTATCATTTATTTTTATTGCTAATTACAAGCTTACCTCCAAACTGATCAATTAAAAATATATTGCTTTCTTTTAATACGTCTACTGTAACGTGATAATCGAAAGGAAAAAACTCTGGACTATTATTTATCTCTTCTAGTGACATATACAATTTATCTTTTATGCTAGTTAATGTATATGTAATAAGAATGATTCCTTCTCTACTGTTAATACTATATTTATTAACACCATACTTATGTTTTGGAATAGGGTAAAGTACTCCTATGTCCTTTAATGTTTTAATATTTTTATCTATAGAATGGAAAAGAGTAGTTCTTTCTCCCCATAAATCAAACATATTGTTTTTTATTTCTTTATTTGTTATATCAAACATTTTTCTATCCATCTTACCTATAACGCAGCATATATCAGCAAAAACTGGATACGTTAAAAGAATTAGACACCAGTGAGCTAATAACATGTTTTCCTTTTTGCCGCTATTATATAAATTGATAGCTATATTTTTTGCTTCTTCATAGTTCTCTTTATCTTTAACCCATATATTCATCAATATTTCCCTTGTCTTTCTCAAATTTGTAGGGCTCTTTATTTCAAAAGACAAGAATTCATTTAACTCTTCCTTAATTTCATCTTCATTTTTTCCACCCATATAAAGCTCAGCAACTTTATTTAACCAATCAAATTTTATATTTCTTGACATTCCTATTATCTTGCTCATACATCTACTCCTTCTATTTTAATAAATGGTACTATAACTTCTTCAATACTAATGCCACCATGAGATAATATAATATTTCCTTTAGTTCCAAAGGATTTATCGAATTGACAAAGTAAATATTTAAAATTTCTAGGTAAATAATAAGGTGAATAATCTATCAGATTAAATTCTTCAATCATTTTCTCACAATCCGCATAATCTTTCAATATTAAAGTCTTTTTTGATCTTGTTTCCAGTTCAACACCAACTCCTATAGGATTACCTATAGTCTCCGTTTCTATATGTCCATGGTCAGATGCAATATATACATCAAATCCATTTGTATATAACTTGTTTATCAATTCCTTTAATTTACCATTACTTGATAACAATTTCACATCACTGTACATACCTAAATTTCCTTGATTTTGACTATGAACTAGATCATCTATATCATTTATAATAACACATACGCATTTATCTATATGTTGGATTTCAATGTCATATCCTCTATTGTATTTTATTTCTTCTTCTCTATATCCATTATTTTTACATTTCTCAATAAACATCTTCTTCTCATTAGCTAAATTAAATGGTTTTTCAAGTTCTATTGGTAATTTTCCAGATAAAAGGCTTTGTCTAGAGATGGAAGTAATGGTTGGAATTAAAGCATAAGTTAAGCTATATTTGTAAGAAATCCCTTTTAGTTCTTCAGAAATTATTAACCAATCCAATATAGACATGCCATCCATAACTATCAATGCAAACTTTTCAGAATTCCTTATTATATAATCTAAAGCTCTATTTATAAGAACAGGGCCTTCATAAGATGAATATGATGATAAGCTAGAATAATTATTCAAAACAAACTCCTTAAACTTGCCTTGAATCTCATGCACAAATTCACTATCAATATCCATAGACCCGCTTTTATATTGTACATATTGTAGTTTTGAATAAAGTAAAGCAATTTTAAACCAATTAGAATAATTGTTTTCTTCTAATAAACTTTTTATTTGACAAATTACATAATCTTTATACTCTTCAACATTTTCTCTCCTAAACATATCTTGAACCAAAAACTTCCTAGTTTCATCTTCCGAATCTAGCCTATTATACAAGTTTTCGTGGGCTATATATAATAAATCTAAATCAAATATCGTTGAATTTTCTAATGAATAAAAATTCAATTTAGGAAAAAGCTCTCTATAGCTTACATTTTTACAATAAAAACTACATCTTATATCATAAGGAAGATATAAATCAGATCTAAGTATGACAAGATACTTACCTTTACTTTTTTTTATTTCAGTCTCAAAGATATACCTAAATTTTTCTATATCATCGTAAAAAATCAATTTATAATCAAATTTCTTACTGATTAATTCCAAATAGTCATCACCAATAATATTCTGAAAATCAAATAGAATAACCCTATCATATATTCCCAACCCATATAAGGTTATGAAATAATCTAAAAACATAATTTCACTCCAATCTCAATATGAAAATTGGCTTAAAAACTGGACAGATGATTTTATTCTTCTCAAATTTCCGTTTAATCTCTTCTTTTTCCTTTTCCAATTCTCTTAATCTAGATCTTCTTATATTTTCTATACCTATTCTCTTAGCAGCATCAATCCTAAGTTCTAATGCATAAGAATATTTTCTATAGTCCTCTTCTTGCTTTTTTTCATAGTTTTCTTTTAATCCTAAAAAAATATCATACGCAAAGTTTTGGGATAACTCCATTATTCTATTAAAAATATTTTCATCAAGATTAATATTATCCGTAACCTCAATTATTGCATCATCTCTAATAAACTCATCCCAAATTCTTTCTCCTGCAAATGGTCTATAAATCATATTATCATTTATGAATATAGGTATTACTCTCCTATTATGGTATAAATCATCGTTTATTGATAGTTCCCATAAGGAAAAATATCCTTTTTCATTAGGAAAGTCTTTAATATATACTGAAGGAATTTTTTGTGATCTTGACCAACAGTTTTCTTGGTTAAGGTGTCTAGATATTTCTTCATCATTTATATCTATATTTTCTCCTACAAAAAATTTACCTTCTTTCCATAAACTATAAGAATTACACATTTTAAATAACAACTTATTTAGTTCAATAGATTTATTATAATCAGAATTTGCTTCAAGAACTTTGTCTTCTTTTAATAATTCTCTATATTTTCTAGCTTTAGCAATCTCCTTTTTTAAATCTTCTTCTATCTTTGAAATATTATGTTCAATACTAGCTGGATCTCTTAAAGAGCTTACATAAACTTCTGTAAAATCAATATCTGCCATTTCGCTATCTAATACATCTGCTAATTTATCTATTCCTGTTTCAGATAATATTACTGATAGCTTGTCCTCTAATACCGATCTAACTCTATTTTCAATGGTTTCAGCAATTATAAAATTATATATGTATACATCTTGTGATTGTCCTATACGGTCCACTCTTCCTATTCTTTGCTCTATTTTCATAGGGTTCCAAGGCAAATCATAATTTATTACTATGTTAGCAAACTGCAAATTTAAACCCTCTCCACCTGCATCTGTAGATATTAAAATGTCCGCTTGATTCTTGAATTCATTTAATTGAATATTTCTAGTTTCAATATCCATACTGCCATTTATCAAAGCAACGCCATATCCTCTACCTTTCAAAATTTCTTCCAAATATTTTTGTGTAGCAACAAATTCAGTAAAAATTATCACTTTTGATGAAGGTTTTTCATAATTAATATCATCTAACAAATTTAAAAGCACTTCTATTTTTGCATCCTGATATTGGTAGCTTGCTTGTTTGGCCATATTTAGAATATCTATAAGCTCTTCTATTTCTTTTTCTATATCCATTGACACGACTTCTAATCCTTCTTCTAGTTTCTCCTCTAAATCAGCTTCTATTAAATCATCTAAAGATAATGAACTTACTTTTGCATGTCTAGATTTTAATATTTCTATTCTTTTCTCTACACTATCCATAATTGCAGCTGTACTGCTAGTTACTAATCTTTGCATTAGAACCATTAAAAAACCTATATGATACTTCTTCTCTTTAAATGCTTTATTATACCCATTTCGTACATAATCAGTTACCATTTCATATAGTTTCTTCTGCATAGAGTGTCTTTCATCCCAATGTATCTCAACTATCTTTGTATGTCTATCTTTAAATAATCTATTACCTTTATTATCTATAACTTCTCGCTTCTCGTTTCTTATAATATAAGGTGCTACTTGTTCTTTTACTATTGCTTTGTAATTTGGGAAAGCTTTTTCATCTAATAATCTAATGAGCCTTAAAAATGGTTCTGTTTTGCCTGAATGGGGAGTAGCAGTTAGCAATAATAAATATGGAGAAGATTTCGCAAGCAGCTTACCTAATTTATACCTTGATACTTCGCTAGTGCTACCAGCTACCCTATGGGCTTCATCTATTATAACTAAATCCCAGCCAGCATTTACTATAGCAAAAATCCTTTCTTCATTGTATTCCTCTACTCTATCTTTACTCCATCCAGCTCTAGATTCTATTGGCTTAATGGAATCCATAGGACTTATAACTTGATTAAACTGTCCATATATATTATCACTGTTAATTAATTTCTTTATAATTTCATGTTCAGAAGGCAATATAACATGAAATTTCTCTCCAAATTTTTCATACATCTCTCTTTCCCACTGGGTAACTAAACCCTTTGGACAAACTACTAGAATCCTTTTTATAAGTCCTCTACCCTTTAATTCTTTAATAATCATTCCTGCTTCTATTGTTTTACCTAAACCAACTTCGTCAGCTAAAATATACCTTATGTTATTATTTGACATAACTCGATTAAGTACATGTAATTGATGGGGTAAAGGTATGATATCCTTGCTAAAAGATGATAAAATTCCTTGGGAAGTTATATCCTTAACCTTCCCAAGGAATGCCATATATCTTACATAATTCTCATCATAATATAAGGAATCAATTTCTCGTCCAATTTGGTCTCCGTTAAGCTTATATATCTTTTTACTAAAAGGATTATATACTTTGTATGTGATAAACCCCCATATTTCATCTTTCTCTATTATTTGCACATTTTCATTTCTAATCAGGTCATATGCATAATCTCCAACAGAAAGCATCATATCACCTCAATCTGCTTAGAGCTATATCATAATACATAAGAAGCTTGTCATCCTCCTGTATTACACTTTCTGGAAGTCTATTGCCTACATTAACAATGTTTTCATAGTCCTTATTCTTATACAATTTTGCAAATCCAACTCTTACAGCTTCTGTTCTAAACTGTTTAAGCTTTCCTTTTCCTTTTAAATACTCCTCAAACTCTTTTAGCAACCTCTTTTCTCTTAGTTTAATAATATCTCCTGATTTTGAAGGATCTGGTATATACCATCTTCCCTCTTCATCCTGCAGAAAGTTTTCTTCCAGTAATTCACTTAACTCTGGCATCTTCTCATATTGAGCTACCTTAGCTTCTTTCATAAACTTGGGTTGCAGTTCGCTGTATGTTTGAGGAGTTTCCAGTTGGTGATACAGCCATGCTATGGCAGATTTCTCATCGTTCACAAACATTGAAAACTGAATAGGCTCTAAATCAAATTTTATCCTTGCATTATCATACTCATTTACTTGGTCATGCAGGAAATACATGCCATCTCTCTCTATAAACCTTTCATTTAAACCTTTGTAAAAATCTGATGCATCTATAGGTACTGAAAGACCGTTCATTATATGATAAGCTACCATTCTATCGAATAATAGATATGGTTCTCGCTCTTTAACCAACTCTATTGCATTTCCTTTCTGAACTACTACCGGGAGTTTCTCCAAATGCTCCCTAACAAACTCCCAAACAGTATCCTCAGTCCCTGCTTTTTCAAGAAACCTCTTTTTGAAACTTTCTTTTGGCTTATATGCTGAAATTACCAGGTCCTGTTTCACTGCTGAAGTAGTAGTAACCTGCTTAAAGCTTCCCTGTTTTTTATCTAATGTCCTTACATCTGCAATAATAAAACCTGCTCTTAATAAGGACTCTTGTATTGCATTCCATACTGAATTTTTGGAATTATGAAATTCTATAGTAATCCATCTATTTGGTTTTAACACTCGATAATATTCTTCAAAGCATTTAGTCATTAATTCTTGATATTCTACTAATCCTTTGTTTTGAACTTTGTTAATAATGGCTTCTGATTTATTGCTAGTTTTTACTTTTAGCCAAGCTTCCCATATGAAATTTAATTCCGAGTAATTTAAGTTATAACCAAAAGGCGGATCAGTAAAAATGTAATCTATAGAGTTTTCTTTAATATTACATATATCTGTCAATGAAGCAGTATTTAAAATTACATTATTGTTATTCTTAATTTTCCATACATTATATAGATTAAACTTATTATTTAATAAAGAAAATATTGAAGTTTCAAAAACATTAGATGCAATATACATAGTTCCAGATAATGGACCTGCTTGATTTTTACTCCACCTAAATAATTTAGATGCTCTTTGAATAACAGATGTAAAATAAAAAAATAATTTTGTATCTTTTTTTAATACATTGTAAATATAAGCTAATACCAGTAAATTTCGCTTTGTAAAAAAATGATGTACATGAGTTATTCCAAACTTATCATTTCTTTGAGATTCAACTCCCTCTATCATTCTATCTGTAGGATACCAATAAGGTATTTTCATATTGTTAATCTTTTCAATTACCTCTAAATCTTCCTTATCAGGCTTCTTTTCGTATCTCTTATTTCCGACACTATAGTTAATAAGCACAGGAACTTGCTTTGCCATACTTATAGTTTTATTTAATCCATGGTCATAAATTAATTCCATAGCCCTTTCACAATCAGTTTTTTTCAACTCTATTCCACAATTACTACATCTAAAAACATCCTTAACCTTTTTATTCTCTTCATCTACTGCTGCATCCCAAAACACTATTTCACTACCACAGTGTGGACATATGAACACATCTGACCATACAGTATAATTTATTTTCCCTTTTACTGGTCCTGTCATATCATAAACTTGTTTCCCATTCTCATCTACATGATTAGTTTCATACATCCATCCTAATTCTTTTTCACATTCATCAAGTATTCTTTTAGCCTCTTTCTCAAATTCAGCTACATCTACTGGAGTATTGTAGTTGTATGCTATAAATGTTGCTGCTGGAGATAAGTCATTAAGTATAGCCCTTCTTACTCCCCATTTTACATAAGGCATTTCCTTTTCTATTTTAAACTTAAACTCTGGATCTGCATCAGGATTGCCACACATTTGTGCAGCAACTCCTGTCATCCCTGAACCACAAAATCCGTCAAATACTATATCTCCAGGTTCTGTATAATGAAGTATATATCTCATAATAGCCTTATGTGGCACTTTTGTGTGATAGCTATGGGCATTGTATATTGGGTCATTCTTTCCTTCACTTACATCTGCTGCAAAAGGCTCTCTATGATAGTCGTCAGTTTCTTCATCATAGGGCTTTCCATATTTCTTTATAAAATCCTCTATAAAAGGATTTGGACAAGCAGTATAATAAGGCGGATTAGATAAAGCGATTATATCCTCATCATCTCCTATTGGAAACCCTTCAATACTCCTTACCTTGTCTAAATCTTCCTTTGTCAATTTCACCATGAATTCACCTCTTCACTATGGTCTGTTTCTGCTATTAGAAAATCATTTTTCTTGTCTGAATCAGATGTAATTATTATTCTTACCTTTTCTATATCTTTTCCTTTGACTCTTTCATCAATATAGCTTATGAGTTTTTTCTTTAAATCCTCCACTGTACTTGGTCCCAAGTTTTGTATTGTTGCCATTAATTCCCACATATCAATAGTTACTTTATCTAATTTGTCAAACAGTGTGTTGAAAGTATTTGTAAAGAATGTATCGATAACCTCTGGAAGTTTTCTCTCCTGAATAAATCTGTCTATCAATTTCTGCTGTTCTCTATTTAGCAATGATTTGTTTGTCATTATAAGTGGATCATCCAAAGCCGATAACAGTGTATTTTCCCATTCTTTCAATAGTTTATCTAAATTGTTCTCAATAAAATCCAATTTTCCGGCAACTGTTGGATTGTTTTCAGATAATGTAAATTTGCAATTAGTACATATATGGTTTTTCTCTAGGTCTGTAGTAGTTAATTCATAGCAAACCAAAAGCTCTGATAACTGTTTTTCCAGATTCCTTAACTTGTTTTCCTGAAATATCCCTTTTATTTCTGCAAGTTTCTTTAAATTAGCAAGGGTTCTTGACTTTATAATCTGAGCCTTTCTTTTTGAGTCATTTGGTCCTAGTCTTGCTTTAGTATGTTTATCAAAGTAATAGTTAATATACTCTTCTTTAATTGGAGCTAGTAAACTTTTTAATTCTCTTATAGCTTTATCTCCATCTAAATCAACCCTTATCTGGTCTCTTATATCAAAGAATCTCTCCTTGGCCTGCTTTATTTTTTCAGTCATATCATCCGGTATAATTGAATTTTCCACATTAACTATATAGTTTATTATATCATCTGTTTCTTTCTTAAACTTTTCATATTCCTTTATTATATCTATATATTTAATACCCTCTTCTATTTCATCCAGCTGTGCTATAGTCAGATTCAAATTCTTTATTTTAGCTACTGTATTGTATTTGTTTCTAAAATTGCCAAACTCATTTAACACAAAGCTAAGTTTTGATTCATACTGTCTTTTAATATTGTCAGGTAACAGCAATTCTCCCCAAAGTATTGGTTCACTATTAATATAGGTTTTGCTATACAAAGCAGACTCAGCTATTTCACGGCTCTTTGAAAGAATCCTATCCAATCCCTTCTCTAGTTCTTTATCGTTGACTATAATGCCAATTGGTAAATCAAGTATCTCCAGCAATCTCTTAAGTTCGTTTAATGCTGCTTCCTTTGGTTTTGCCAAATACTTAAAGTTATATAAATCTGAATTGCCCAGACTCATTAATTTATCCATGTTTGAAGCTGTTATTGTAATATCTTTTAGTACCAAGTTAGCATGTCCCGTATATACTAAAGCTAATAGTACTACAATGAAATATTCGTTGTTTATATTGAACTTTTTATCCAGTAGCTCGTCATATTTTTCCTTTAAAATATCTGTTCTATTCAAAACTCCCTGCTTAGAAAGTTCCTTCAACTGTTTTACTAAATGCATAGCATATTTGGAATTTTCAATTTCTATTTTCCCATTGTTTATCAAATTAAAGCTCTTAAGAAATAATTCGCTATCACTTGTCTTCTGTCCTGCAAAATATCTTATAGCTCTATTTATTATTTCAGCATTGTTATTCTTCGTAATCTTAATCTCAAACACTGGAAAATCAGGATACAGATTGTTAAAATGCTCTTCCAGACAAATAGAAGCTGCTTTGTCTATTGTATCCTTAAAGTTGGAATCTCTCGTTGCTCCTTGTGTTAATTGAATAAGCTGCTGTTTTATTCCTTTATAGATAACATCATAACAGGTGTTTTTGTTATTTTTTAGCCATACTTTAAGTTTTTCTTCATATTTTCTAGCTTTATCAGAGTATATCTTCTTTGTATTATAATCTGAGGCTAATGTTTGAAGTTCCCTTGCAGCTGCAAATAACTTCAAATTATTATAAAATTCTTCATCTGATTTTAATCTGAAAAATACCTCGTCATCCTTTTTCTCATCTTTATAATCCATATTTCCATAAGGTGGCAATATATAGATATAAAAATCCCTTGGAGGTTGTGCAGTTGACCTTTCATTAGGTAACCCTAAGAATAGATATCCTCTTCTAAATACATTGTGACTGTACCAATTTAACTGATATTCATAAATCTCATAGTTTGGTACAGCTTTTTCTTCATTCCAGTCCAGTAAATCGTATACTATGGAATAATAATATTTATTCAGGCTTATATCCTCCATAAAATTCGCTTTATCTTCTATTCTAACGTCATAGTCTATATCCTTTTTCACATCTAAAAAGTACTGCCCATTATCTTTATTGTATTCTATAAACTGGCCACTTACTAAAATCATAATATCTTTCAAAACAACTTCTATAATGGACAATAAAAATTCAGGGTCTTTTTCCGGCATATTTTCTATATATAAGCACAGATTATCTTTTAACTCTTCAGCTGTTAGTCCAATTCTTACCTCTATTCCTCCTGTTGTCAGCCTATGTACACTTAATGCATATATTATCTGTAACGCTATTTTCTTATATTGCTGTTTAGGAAAAGTTTTAGCTACTTTGTCTTCCAATATCTTAGATTTATCCATTACCTCTCTAATATCCGGTTCCGTTCTTCTAGCATAATTATCTTTTATGAAAGACCAGTAGGAATCGAAGGATATAATTCCAGGTGCATTCTCTGGCACATCCTTATCCAGTAAATCTTTTATGGTTGTTGAAATGGTCTTAAGTACATGCCTGTTTTCAGCTATGTACACCTTATTAAATACATCTATATATGCTGGATGTATTGGGAAAAGCTCTACGTAATCCTCTATTCTCTCTGACATCTCTTTGTAGAGAGGACAAAATGGAAGCAAATGCTCTCTAATTTTAGCTTTTTGTTCAGGAGTTTTGTTCAGTATTCTTTCTGAAACTACATATGAGGTATCTTCTTTTCTTATAATTACCTGTTCAAATCTATCCTTGATTTTACTCATAGTATCAGATATAAATGAAAATGTAGGATTATCAAACAATTGTTCCTGAACTCCGCTTACAAGTCTAAACCTAGATGTCTTTATGAATTCTCCTAACTCCCTTAAAAAACCTAGATCCTGCATTACTTCATATTCTTTTCTGGTCTTCAGATAATCTAAAAGCTCATCAATAACCACTAAATACCCCTTGTCAGGATATCTTTTTTCAAAAGCACTCATCATCTCCTCTAAAGCGCTTTTATTGTTTGTTATTGTTGAACTATCTGGAAATCTATAGTTGATTCCCCTTTTTGCTAAATCCTGTTCAATTTCCTTGGTAATTATATTTCTTAAGCTATTATCTACTGCCCCTATCTCTATTCTGAGTACTTCAAACTTGCCAGCTATTGGCTCTACGTATTTAGCAAATTTCTTGTTTTTTATATACTGCACAAAATCCTCATTACTGGCAATAGAAGATATTAATGACATCAAATGGCTTTTACCAGTACCATAGTTACCAACTATAAGTACACCTTTATTATCAATTACTTCGTCTAATCTAAGCTGGCTGATTAGTCCGTAGTCAAGATTATCTGCCATTTTATCTGACATAACATAGGTTTCAACCAGATTTTTAGCTTTTTCACTGTCTTCTGATGCTTTTAATTCTATAACAGTTTCTATAGGATTAAAGTTAATTAGCTCAGAATATTTCATTTTCCATCCTCCTTTACCTTAAGCATATTATATCATAATCCCTTATTGAATACCTGTTATAATCCTCATATTCCTGACTCGAATATACTAGATTTTGAGAATCTAACTTTCCAGGCCATTGGACTATTACTTTCCTGTTTCTAGACAATTGAATAAATAGTTTAATGATGTCCAATTTATATGCCGGATTAAACAGAATATCAATATCAGTTATTATTAATTCTTGTTTATTAATATTAGATAATATTCTTTTTAGTATTAGCTCTACTGCAAACTTTCTATCCTTTTTATCTATTTTTAATAATTCTCTGGAAAGTATCTCCCCCAATGATAGTATCTTAAACTGCTTAAATATGCTTTTTACATCTTCTAATGGCATACAGCTGATAATTATATAATCATTCTTTTTTTCTACTAATTTTTCTATTTCTGCAAGATCACATATAAACCCCATAAAATCACCTTCTAATCAGGAAATCTATTTAGCTATATATCTTCATTCCATAGATTTTTTTCTAAAATCAAACATGGGTTTCATCATATTATCTTTACTTTTGGCAGTTGGTTTAGTATAATTCTGCTTATTTCTTCCTTCTTTGCTCGATTCCCTGCCAGCAGAATTGAATATAGGTATATTATCTAACTGTGCTTTATCAATTTTCTCTTCTTTCGTTTCTTCTTCAAATGGATTTTCCTCAATATTAGCTTGTTCATCACTTAAAGCAACATATTCCCCATCTTCTGACTCCTCATGCCATTCCATGCGAATCTCCTCTGCCTTTCTTTTTATTCTCTTTAATAATTCATCTTCTTCAACTGCATATTTCTCATCTTTTCCACTTATATTTAGATAGTTAGGCTTTATATCATAGCTTTCCAGTTCCTTAAAAACCCACTCCATAGTTTCTTCAGGGTCTTTATAGTACTGGCTACCTCTAATTCGAATAAACCTCCATCCTAACCTTTCCAATATTGCTTGTCTTTTCATATCATCAGCTAAATTGTCTAAAGTATGGCATATTTCACCATCGCATTCTATGGCAATACGCTTATCCCCATCCTCTACAACCATATCTATTCTGTAAGAACCTACCTTCCATTGAGAATGGACTTTGTAGCCTCTGGATTGTAGTGCTTTCATAACATCCCTTTCAAATTCCGATTCAGCTTTATTAAGCTGTTTTTCATGTTCGCTATTGGATGGATTTATGGCATGCTTAATCAGTTTAAGCCTCAAATCATCTGGTTTAAGGTCTGTTTCTGGATTTAATGAATAAACAACCCACAACTGGTCTTTAGCCCTACTTGCTGCAACATTATACATCTTGCGGTACATATCATTTCTTCCGATTTCACTTACTAACCTTATTGGACCTCCATCTTCATTAGGCCCTGCAACTATGCTTATAAAGATTATATCCCGTTCATCTCCCTGAAACTGAGATGGTTTGCCACATTGAATTTTTCTGCTTTCATATTCTTTTGGATCCAGTCTTAATTGCAGCAGTTTATCAATTTCGTATGCCTGTTGTTCTCCAGTCATACAAATAACTCCTATGGTTTTACCTTCATACTCCTCATTTTTAATACAAGCACATATTAATGAAGCTATATATTCTGCTTCTGTTTTATTAACCTTATTGGAATCCATATAAGCTCCTGGTACCCTATATGGTACTAATGCTGGTGTTACTTTTACTTGGGAAGCATCTCTTAATGGTTTTATTTTATTGTTATAGGATAATCCATTACTGAATTCAATTATTTCAGGTAAACACCTAAAATGCTCAGTTAACATCAATGGCTTGAATCCAGAGCTCTGTGCCAAATCGTATATTGATGTCTGTTCATTATATAGATGGTTAAGAGGTATATCTCGTAAATGCTGTTCTATAAGTGCGTTTATCTCATCTACTTTAATTCCTACAGGATTTGGGCTTACCTGTTCATCATCTCCAACAATTACAATCTTTTCACCTAGGTATAATGCTGATAATGCCAATATATTTGCCTGGCTAGCCTCATCTATGATAACAACATCAAATTTATTCTTTTTAGGATCAAAGCTCTCTGCTACCCTATTTAGAGGCATAATCCAAACTGGTATTGCGCTTTGGCATAAAGGCATTAGTTCCCTTGCTTTTTTCAATAGCATAGGAGCTTTTTTCCCTGTACCTTTTCCCAACAGCTTAATTGTCTGCCTCCATCCTTTTATAGCTTGTGTTTGTTCATCTGTTGTATTTTTTATCTTGTAATACCAAGCCTTCTCATAAGCCAGTTTTCTTGCATTTTTCATTAATTGTTCATTTATTCTATCTATTTCTCTTTGAATCTGATTTGGGTCATAACTATTTATTCTATTAATCTGGTTATTAAGCTGATGCCATTTCCATGCCAACTCTATATCCTTTGGAACATTACTACTCCCATGGATTCCTTCTCTATTTTTTATTGCTTTAGCCCAATCCGGTGCCATATTTTCCAACTTTGTTAATAATTCTTTTCGGAGATTGTGTATCTCTTTTTTATTATATAGATTAACTATTTCATCATAATATTTTTTATAATTTACTATATCTTTTTCTTCTACAGAGATAACAAAACTTTTAAATAGCTCATCATATTCTCTGAATTCTTTTATAAATTCTTCATAACCCTCTAATTGGTTTTGTAGTTCCTTAAGATAAATAAGATAATAATTATAATTTAATTCTTTAATTAATACATTCTCCAATATAAAATTTATAGACTCTATTGGTTTTATCATATCTATAGAACACAACTCATCAAACTTATCTATATCTTCAATATAATCTTTTACTCTATTGATATAGCTAATCCACATATCATCATACCAGGTTAACGCAATATGAACCTGTTTTATAAAAATCTCTAATTTTAATTCTATATCTTCTGATGAAAAATCTATATCTCCAGCATATTTCCCTAATAGCTTTTTTATTTGGTCTATAAATTTGTTTCTCTTTAATTCATAATCCACAATAACCTTAACATTCCTATAATCCTGAATCCTTTCAATGATTTTATTATTATTGGTAATTGAGTTTCTTATCCTTTTCCATTTGGGTTTCATTAACCCGGCTATTGAATTAACTGGTATTTCTTTACCTGTATTTATAATATCATTTAAAATAGTCAAAGCATCTTCATTGAACATGTCATGAGGAATATTATAATTATTCTTAAATACTATCACTTTATATTCTTCATATAGGTTTTTCAATCTATCATAATCTTTGAATATCTCTTCCCAAAACCTGATATATGTATTATCCATTATATTCATTACCATAATATAGGATTGAAAAGCATTTAACTTATTAAAACTTTTTTGAACTTTTTGTCCATCTTCTATTAAGGCTAATATTGATTCTTTGTCTATGTCATCTTTTATTCTTAAATTAGGTTTCCAATCTTCAATTTTTGTCTTATATTCTAACATCTCTTCTATCTTTAAACCAAATACATCTGAAGACCAAATACTATCTAAATCAGGCAAATCACTATCCAGCAACTTTTCTTCATCTTCAGATAATAATCCATTGGTTTCATATAATTTAGATAATTCTTCATAAGATAGAGGCATAGAAACAGTATCATCATTGCTTTTCCCAGGAATATAATCATACTTGTTCTTTCCTCTATTAATGAATTTTGCTGCTTCAATAGGCGATATTGTCTCATTATCAAAAACTAAATCCTTATAATCTAAATTTCTAATCCATATTAGCTCCTGATACTTTTCTTTATATTTTTTTATTAAGCTCTTTCTTTCATCTTCAAGCATATGAATCCTTTTAACAGAATCATTTAAATCAATTGATGAAGTCTTTTCGTCAATTTCAAAAAGAGTAGCATCCATTTCCTTTTTCTGTGAAGTTGTACTTAATAGGCTGATACAAAGGCTTTGCAAATCCTTGTGCACTTTATCCTTTAATACTGTTAAGGCCTTTTCTGTATGGCTTGTTACTAAAACGCTTTTCCCCTGGCTAAGTAAATGGCCAATGAGATTTGCAATCGTATGGGTTTTCCCAGTACCAGGAGGTCCTTGTACCAATACTGCTCCATATTTTTCTAGATATTTCACTATTTTTAACTGCTCATTGTTGGCAGGAAGTGTCAGTAAAACTTCTTCATCAATACCGTTATAATTCCATTCCTCCTCTGTAAGTTCATCATTGCTTTGTTTTTTATATTTTCCTACCATATTTTGAAAAAATTGAGGAAAACTCTTATTTCCATTATTATCAATATCTTCAATTATGCTATTTATAAATGATGAATATCCTAGAGTTCTTTTGCGCAAGAAAAGAATAGGATTATGAGCTATTATAGGCCCATCATAGATTCTTTTTACACTATTTAAATCTTCTACGTATTTTCCGTTTTTATCAACTACAGTTATAAGCCTTTTAAAAAACCCTATATTGTTCTCTTTATCTGCTATGTGATGAAGGTTTTCAGCCTCATGAATAACATCTGAAAGCATGGATTGATTGAGTGAAGGAATGGCTCTTAGCAAAGGGGTATATAATTCAGTTTTTAATTCGTTGCATTTTATTACAAAAGAAGGTTTGTCCGGATTAAATTCAAGGTTTACTTTCTGAAGAAGTACGGGATGATCTACAATTATTCCATCTACTGCTGATTTAACATGGCCATCTCCCAGCATTAGTTCTACGCTTTCAGATTCTCTCTTGATATCAGAATATAATTTGTATAAGTTGTTATATAGATTTAAACCTTCTCTTCTTGGTAATTCTCTCAATCTCCATTCTTCACGTTTTTTCAGCCAATCATTAAAACTATTTACTCTATCTTCACTATCTGTAAAATACTCTTCAAATTGGATAGATTCACCATTTTTATCTACAGTATTTCTTATAATTTTCTCCTTTGGGTTAATATTTTCCACGTCTAATTTTTGCCATTGGCCTTCAATCCACTCCTCTATATTTCTATCTGGTAATGGGCAAGGCTTTAGCTCTGGTCTTTTTATTTCTAGAATTTTCAACTCGTCTAAGTTGTCAGTATTATATATAGACCATAACTCATCAATCTTAGGTGCATCAGAAAGCTTATAATTCCAAAGCTGTCTCTCTATTTCCGTAACAATTGGGTTTAGTAATTCATTGAATTCTTTTAAAAAAGTAAAAATATTTCTAACTTCACCCATATCCTTCTCCCCCCTCTGCGATATTTATCATTTTATAATCACATCTAGTACGTGTTTCAGATACTTTATCTCATCATCAGTTAAAGTTATACCTTTCCCAATTTTCCCATCTTCATGATTCCAATCTCTAAGATCGTATTTTGCAGGCCTTCCATTCCAACTAACTTTGTTTAATTCCTTTGTCCATTTACCGCTTTCCGAAAGAATAGCAATTCTCTCAACAATCTCATATTTAAAGTCTGCCATTTTATCAACTCCTCTCTACTTTTTATCATCTACCTTTCCAGTTCCTCTTTTGTCATGCCTTTAATAGTTTCTTCCAAAGTTATGCCTTTAATCTTCTTATCTTCGATTAACACCCCTTTTTTTATTAATACTTCTACTATTTCCTCCTATTTCCTTCAAATTTTTCTTCCAAAAAAATAAAAAATGTATAATACATAAATTAAGAAACTCATTTAAATATGTAAGCTACAAAGAATTAAGATAATTTTCCAAAGACATTATGAATGTATATAAAGCTGTAAATGAAAAAGTTCCGCTAAATAATCTGGCAAAACTGGAAGAAAAGTGGGGTAAAAAGTATCTTTATATACATCAGATTAAGCATTAGAAAGGGTATTGTATTTAGGCAGTCAAACTGTTACAAGGAAATGGACTCAGAGATGTAGGAATTAGAACCTGATATTAAACCAAATGTTGATGTTCTTTGAATGACGTATTGAAAAATGCCTTTGAAAAACCAAATAAAACAAAGAGACTATAGCAAAATAGCAAAGCTCTTAAGCTATAGTCTCCACTGCCTAAAGAAGTTTTAAGAGAATTCAAATTCATATTATAAGTTATTCCCAAAATTTAAAATTATAATGCAAAAATATAAAAATAAAGGAAAAATATGATTGCTGAATAACCTTAATTTCCAAAATAACGAAACATAATTGTTATCAGAAAGGTGCAATTGAATTTCAAAAGCACAAAATTATTTACAGCCTCTTCCTCATAGGTAGTCTAGCAACCATTCTGTACATTGATATTACTACATTTTTAATTTTCTGTCAATTCTGTTTTGCCACAATGCTCTTCATTCTAATTTTGCATTTTTCCTTGAAATTTACACGCTCCTCCAAAAATAATAATTGTCGTCGATCTCCAGGGGTTTTTGCACTACCGGAGGTCGACGACAATCATTTTTGAATACTAGGAAAACAGTAAGTAAATATCTGACCCTTAATTATAATCTTCATTAAATACTATTACCTAAGTCTGGTTAGAAAATACTTATGCAATAATCTATATTATAATACAATAAATAATAACTAAAAGTTAACCAGTTCATAACCTAATTAACAATCTACTCTTAACACATTGTCCTTATTTCATCTTCTTGACATCAATATGTTAAAGTTATATATTTGTTAGATGAAGGCATAAAAAGGAGTAAAAATGTTATACAGGAGGTGCAGTGTAATGAATAGTAATACAACGGTATCAGACAAGGCAATGGAAACCATTTTAAAACTTCAGCAAAATGAAATAACAGAACAGGCTATTTACATAAACTTATCAAAAAGGGTAAAGAAGTCATCGGATAAGGAATTATTAGAAAGTATTGGAAGAGAAGAAGGAATGCACAGTAATATTTGGAAAAAATATACTAATAAGGATATGAAGCCTAAAAAGTTGAAAGTTTTTTTCTATTCATTGTTAAGCATAATTTTTGGCTATACTTTTGTCATAAAATTAATGGAAAATGGTGAAAAAGTTGCAGAAAGTACCTACACAATGCTATCAAAGGAAGTCCCTGAAGCTAGCAAAATATATCTTGATGAGCAAAAGCATGAAGCAGCACTTATAGGTATGCTGGATGAAGACCGTCTTCAATATGTAGGTTCAATGGTTTTGGGATTAAATGACGCATTGGTCGAGTTGACAGGAACTTTAGCAGGATTAAGCTTTGCTCTTCAGAACAATAGGCTGGTTGCCCTATCTGGATTGATAACAGGTATATCTGCAACACTGTCAATGGCATCATCAGAGTATTTGTCAGCCCGTTCTGAAGGCGATGAAAATGCAAAGAAATCTGCCTTATATACTGGAATTATGTATGTATTTGCAGTAATTCTCCTTGTATTGCCATATCTTTTATTGCCAAACCATCAGTATATGGGTGCTTTAATTACTATGCTGTTAATAGTTGTAATAGTAATATTAGTATTTACTTATTATATTTCTGTAGCAAAGGATTTACCTTTCAAGAAGAGATTTACTGAAATGGCTACAATTAGCTTGTCAGTAGCTGCATTATCATTTATAGTTGGAATACTAGTAAAGAAATTCTTAGGCGTTGATATTTAAAAGGATGATTTAAGTCATCCTTTTTTTATTACTTCCAGTTATTGCTTTCAAAGAAATTACTATATTGTTGAAAGATTATATTTATATTTCTAATAATAATATAAATAAGCAATTGTATAGTTATGTCCTCCTCATACTCTGTTCTATACTTTATTATCTATATTCTTTACATTAGTATTGACAGGTGTATATACATCTGCTATTCTAAAATAGTACAATAAAGGAGGTTGAATAATGAATACAAAGAAACTGGCGATTTCAGCTTTACTTACTGCCCTTGCAATTGTAATACCTTTTATAGTTTTTTTTAAAGTAATCATTCCTCCCTTTACAGCAACCCTTGGAGCTCATGTTCCCATGTTTATATCCATGTTATTAGGTCCTAAGGTTGCTATAATGGTAGGATTAGGATCAGCTTTAGGATTTCTACTAAATCTTGGTCCAATAGTGGGCTTAAGGGCTTTAATGCATGTATTTGTTGGAATAGCAGGTGCTATGCTAATCAAAAAGGGAGTATCCTTTGGAAAAACTTCGTTATTCACAGCTCCATTGCATGGAGTTCTTGAAATGCTTGTAGTCATGCCATTCGTAGGCGTTGATGTATACAATCTACTTATAATTACTGGAGTTGGAACAGTGCTCCATCATCTTGCTGATGCTTTTATATCCTATGCAGTTGTTGGTATTCTGAATAAATCAAAAACTGTCAATTTGCTAAAATAATTAGATATGCCAATTCCCTCAAGAACATAAAAAGTGACCTTTATAAGGCCACTTTTTATGTTCTCTCCTCGTATGTAATTGTTGCAATGTATATATCTCCATTTTCGATGTATTCAATGTCTATTATTTCCAATATTGAATCCTCATTTTCCTTTATCCATTGATTTACTTTTTCCTCAACTAGAGAGCTATTACCTTTTTCTAGTATTGAATAATGTTTCATAAAATCACCTCTTAATAGAAGCTATTACTTTAATATATTCTATTAAGCGGTTTTAGTTTCATGACAGTTTTATACCGTTTTTTTCAAAGCTTATTTTCTTTTCCTTAAGGAGCCTCCCAACTGCCTTCTTAAATGCAGACTTACTCATATTAAGCTGTTTCTTTATTTCCTGAGGAGGACTATTATCATTTAAAGGAAGGAATCCTCCTCTTTCCTTAGCCTTTTCCAATATCTTTTCCGCATCCTTATCTATCTGCAAGTAAGATTTATCTCTTAAACTAAGGTCCAATCTTCCGTCTTCCTTTACCTTTGTAACCCTTAACTCCACTTCCTCTCCAGGTACATATACCCCAATCAGTTCTTTTTTTGGAATCATTCCATGATACTTGTTGTCTACTGCTACAAAAGCTCCCATATCTTCATTTATGCTATAAATAGTTCCCTTTACCCAGTCGTTTTCCTTATAGGGTGAGTCGGTCCTTAAAAAGTCTCTAATCTTCATTGTGGCACAAAGCCTATCGGACTTATCAATATAAAGACCTACTAAATACTTCTTCCCCTTTTCCAGCTTCATAGTCTGCTCCTTAAAGGGCAGGAATAAATCCTTTTCAAGTCCCCAGTCCAAAAACGCACCTATTTTTGTTATATCCTTTACCTTTAAGAGGCCTATTTCTCCTAATGTTACTTTTGGTCTTCTTGTAGTTGCAATTAGCCTATCTTCAGAATCCCTATAGATAAAAACCTCTACTGTATCTCCAACTTTTAAATCCTTTGGCACTTCCTTTTTAGGTAATAACACTTCTTCATTCCTATTCTTTCCCTCTAAATCAGTTAGGTACACTCCGAAGGAAGTGCTCTTCTTTACTTTTAACTTCTGTATCTCTCCAAGAAAAATCATGTGTACACCTCTAATCTTTATTTTCTCTCATCTATATTATCACATTTAGTATGGCTTTGTATAACAGTTTTATATTAGAATTTGTCATAGTATATGGTTTCCTCTGTAAATCCTTTTTTCTTCAATACATTAACTACTGTATCTATCATAGCTGGACTTCCGCAAAGATATGCCTCTTTACCATCTCCATTATCTATATACTTCTCCAGCTGTACATTTACCCTACCCTTTTCTCCAGTCCAGTTGTGCTCTTCCTTTACCCTTGATAGAGTCGGAATAAACTTAAATCCAGGTATGCTCTCTTCAAAGGAATGAATTAATTCCAGTTCAAATAAGTCACTTGGAGTTTTGGCTCCAAAGAAGAATGTAGCCTTTCTATCAATTTTATTATGAGCCATATACTTCAATATTGATAGAATAGGGGCTATACCAGTTCCTACTGCTACTAATACCATTTCCTTATCTCTGTTATCATGGTAATAGAAATCTCCATAAGGACCATTTATATACACCCTGTCTCCTTTCTTTAGGAATTTATGAACATAGGTAGTAGCAGTTCCTCCTGTATATCCAATATACAGGTCTATAAAGCTTTTTTCTTCAGGACTAGATGCAATAGAATAAGCTTTGTATATTTCCTCATCACTTCCTTCATATTCTGGTATCTTAAGCTGTATATATTGACCAGGCTTAAAATTAATCTCCTCCCCTTCATTTAACCTCAATCTGACCTTTTTGATTTCCGGTGTCATATCTTCCAGTATTTCAACGGTTGCTTCATATTCTCTTACATTAAATAGCTCCTCAGGTATATAAACCTTCATGTCTTCTTTAATTTTGCATTGACATGAAAGCCTTATATTGTTCTCCAGCTCTTCCTTTGTTAACCATGGTAATTCAGTTGGTAGAACGGGGCCTCCTCCTTCAAGAACCTTTACCTTACAATAGCCACAAGTTCCCTTTCCTCCACAGGCAGATGGTATAAACACTTTCTCCTCTCTTAAAACTGATAGAAGAGAACTTCCTCCCTTTACAATGTACTCCTTATCTTCGTTTATAATAAGCTTTTTCTCTCCATAGTTTGCAATGGTTCTATTTGCTAAGGTCAAAAGCACTGCTAAAAAACCTGTAAAACCTGTAACAATGGCTGTAGTTAATAATATGGTATGCATATTATCCCCCCTATTGAATCTGTACGATGCCTGAAAATCCTACAAAGGCTAAGGCCATCAGTCCAGTAATTATAAGGGTTATTCCTGGCCCTTCTAGTCCCTTTGGAAGGTTATTGTTTTTTATCCTCTGCTTTGCTCCTGCCATGGCAACAATAGCTAAGGTCCATCCTATCCCGGAGCCTGCTGCATATGCTACAGATTGAAGGAATGTATAATTTCTGATAACCATGAACAGTGATACTGCAAATACAATACAGTTAACTGTAATTAATGGCAGGAATATACCCAATGAGTAATACAGATTTGGAAAATATCTTTCAACTACCATCTCCAATAGCTGTACAAAGGCAGCTATAGTAATAATAAAGACTATAAATCTTAAATACTCCAGATTTAAGGGTAATAATACATATTTATATAATATATAGTTGATAATTGCTGTAGCTGTTGTAACAAAGGTCACAGCTTGCCCTAATCCTAGCGAAGTGGGTATTTCATTGGATACTGATATAAAAGAGCACATCCCTAGAAAATAGCTATAAATCATATTGTTGGTAAATATAGCTGCTAAAAATATGGTCATTGGATTTATATCTATCATGACAATGCCTTCCTCCCTTCTTTTGCTTTTTCTTCTTTTTCAGCTTTTTCAGTTTTACTTCTAGCCCACCAGACTATGGTACCTAGTATGAAGAAGGCCGATGGGGGCATTACCATTATCGTCCAATTTCTCCACCAGCTGCCTAATACCTTGAATCCAAATAAAGTTCCAAATCCGAAAAGCTCCCTTATAAAAGAAACCATTAGAAGTATCATTGTATATCCTAGTCCTGATGCAATACCGTCTATAAAGGATTTAATTGGTGGATTGTTCTGGGCATATCCTTCACATCTTCCCATCAATATACAGTTTGTGATTATTAATCCTACATAAGGGCCTAGAGCTTTGCTCATTTCTGGATAATAAGCCTTTAAGAATATATCAACAATTATTACATATATGGAGATTATAAGAACCTGTACAATCATTCTTATATGCTTTGGAGTAAACTTTCTAATTACGGAAACTGTCAACTCTGAAAAAGCAGTGGTGAATATTAATGATAAGCCCATTATTAGAGAGTTTAGCATCAAATTTGTAACAGCTAGTGATGAGCATATGCCTATAACCTGCCTGAATACAGGATTATCATACCAGATTCCATTAAGTAAAATCTTTTTAGTACTATCCTTCGACACTACTAATCTCCCCTTTCTGCACTTATGAACTCATATATGCCTTTGTTTAATATTTCCCTTACGGAATTAGATGTTAGAGTAGCTCCACTGATAGCATCAACATTGCCACCTATGGCAGGCCTGTATATGATGTATTCTCCATCTTTTCCCTTGGTTAAATCTAGTCCTCTAAACTGTTCCTTAAACCATTCTTCGCTGATTCTTCCTCCTAATCCAGGTGTTTCACTTTGTGATATGAATTCCAACCCCAATAGCTCTGTATAGTCTGCATTAACTGCCACATAAGCCTTAAGAGATCCCCATAGAGCTACCCCTTCTACTGGAAATGCATAAGCTTCCACTTTTCCATCCTCTTCAATATAATAAACAGTATCATCACCTGTATCTTCTGATTTCACATGCTCATTGAATACTCTTTCTATATCCTTTGGGTCTTCTGAAGGAACATCTATATCAAATACATATAGTATTTTTCTTCTTAAATCAGTTTCTTCATTTAGTGCTATAGCATCCTGGGTTATTTCATGTAATCCAGCTAAAAGAAATGTAAATACTGCTGTTATGACAATCATAAATAAAACAGGATATATAAATGAATCTTTCCTATCCTTCATGCTGCCACCTCTTTCTTCTTTTCCTTTCTCATCTTATTGAAGTACTTAACTCCTTCGTCGATTACAGGGGCGAAAGTATTGCCTATAAGTATGGCAAACATCATCCCTCCTGCAAAGAGAGCATATCCTCTGATTACAACTGTAACAATCCCTATCAGTATGCCATATATCCACTTTCCACCCTTTGTCTTAGGTGAAGAAACAGGGTCTGTAGCCATAAATACCATTCCAAATAAAAATCCACCCGAAAATATACCAAATATTGGATTTGGAATCTGTGGACTGCCTAATAGATAGAAAGTGGTATTAGTCAATACAAATCCTATAAAAACTGCAGCCATAGTCTGCCATGCTGCTACCTTTTTGTACAATAGGTATATTCCTGCAATAATTATTAAAATGGCACAAGTTTCTCCCAATGAACCAGCAACATTTCCTATAAGCAAATTCTTCAAAGGCTCAACATATCCAGTTTCACGGAAAGTCAGCATTGGCGTTGAGCGAGCTATTGCATCTATATCTTCAGTTAAATAAGTTGCAAATCCGCCTGGAAATCTACTAGCTGCTTTTGACCATTGGGAAGTCAGTGGTTCTGGAAAACTTACGTATACAAAGGCTCTGGCTACTAAGGCTGGATTGAAAAGGTTCTTTCCAAAGCCTCCAAATACCTCCTTGGCAAAAAATACACCAAATACAATTCCTACGACAGCTATCCAGAATGGAGTTCTTGGTGGCAGAGTTAGAGTATATAGAATACATGTAACAAATATTGCTTCTGAAATCTTTTTATTCTGCCTCTTTTCATAAATCCACTCTGTAGCAACACCTGCAATAAGCACAACTATTTGAAGTATTAAAGCTCTCCATCCAAAAAAATATATGGAAGCTAAAATTAAGGGAATTAAGGAAAAAATGACTGTTCTCATCATCTTTTGCTTAATGAAATGCTTCTTCATGAATTCACTCATGAAATCCACCTCCATTGGAAATGAGTTAAAAATGATTAGGCTGGCATAAATTAGTACTTAATGTTTTTACTGGTAATATATATTCAAAATATATATACCTCTTTTTACTCAAATTTAACATACCTTTGCAGGAAGCTTGCTACTCCAAAACAGTTAATTGCCAACTATTATCAATAATTATGTAGCTTATTTTTATTTAAGAACTTATTTGCAAATCAACCCATGAATTTACGCACCTTTTTTGCTTTTTGTCCATTTCACAAATATAAACTTTTTCCTTGAATATAAAATTCCCTTAATTGAGAATAATTCTCATTTACATTTAGATTATTTTATGGTATATTATTATTGGCTTAAATTATCGCGGCAAATATTATTATGGAGATGATAATTTTGGCAAAAATGATGAAACCTAGATTTAAGGAATCTAGAAGATTAGGTCTAAATGTATATGGACATCCAAAGGCTATGAAAAGAGCAAAACCAGGTACTTCAAGGGCTGATAAGAAGCTATCTGAATATGGTAGACAGTTATTGGAAAAACAAAGGCTTAGAGCTTACTATGGTGTAATGGAAAAGCAATTTGAAAGATATGTTGAAGAGGCTAAAAAGTCTCCAGAGCTTACAGGACACGCATTGGTTAAAATACTGGAAACAAGATTGGATAATTTGGTATATAGATTAGGTTTTGCTACAAGTATCAGACAGGCAAGACAGATGGTGGTTCACGGGCACATACTTGTAAACGGAAGCAAAGTAGATATACCTTCCTATAAGGTAAATGTAGGAGATACAATTTCCCTAAAAGAAAAGTCAAGAAATATAGAATTGTTTAAAGAAAACTATCTTTCAAATTTACAAAACACCTATCCATATCTGGAAAAGAGTGAGGACTTTTCAGGCAAGCTAGTAAGGCTTCCTGAAAGAAATGAAGTACCTATTGAAATCGACGACCAGTTAATAGTAGAATACTACTCAAAATAACAGCAGGCATGAATTAAGTGCCTGCTTTGTTATGTACTTATTTTTCTTTGAATTTAGCCTTTCTCATATCAATAGCCTTAGAAAAATTTAATATTTTTCTGTTGTATTCACCTTCCATGAAGGTAGAGGAGAGCAGAAAATCTGCCGTAGCCCTATTGGTGGCCATTGGTATATCATAAAGAGTACCAATGCGAAGGAGTGCCTTTACATCCGGATCATGAGGTTGAGCTTCCAGTGGGTCCCAGAAGAATATAAGCAAATCTATAATTCCTTCGGCTATACGGGCGCCTATCTGCTGGTCTCCGCCTAAAGGTCCTGATTTGAATGCTTTTACAGGCAGCCCTACTATATCGCTTATCAATGTAGCAGTAGTTCCGGTACCGTATAAAAAGTGCCTGCTCAGCTTCTCTCTATTTTCCTTTGTCCATTCAATTATTTCGTCTTTCATATTGTCATGTGCTATTAGGGCAATATGCTTTTTCCTTTCCATTTTAACCATATTATACTTATTATCCATATTAAAACTCCCTTTTCCTTCCAATCTACAGTGAAATCTTTACTGATTATATTGTATCATATAGTTTATTTAATTAGGAATTATTTTGCAATTCATATCCACTCAAGAAGATGATATATTATTTGAAAAGTAAGATTAAATTATGTTAAATTGTAAAAAGACCAGATTATTGTTAATATATCAACTACAATATGATATAATCTTATAGTAAATTTAATTGAAAGGTGGGTAATAGGTGAAAGGAAATAATAGTAAAAGAACCATTGCATTAATAATTGCAATTGTGCTAATTGCAACAACCTTAATCTCCATTGGATTGAACAAAGATTCAGATAATTTTAATGCAGCTGTTGCTACAGTTAATGGAGAAAAAATAACTAAGGAGGACTTGTATAATTTCCTGGTTAAATCTTATGGAAAAGATGCTTTAAATGTATTAGTAATCGAAAAAATTGTTCGTATGGAAGCTGAAAAAGAAAATATAACTGTATCAGACGAGGAAATTAAAAATGAAACCGATGAAATGATTGAAAACTTTGGTGGAGAGGATTCTTTTAATGCAGCTTTAGAATATTACGGTATGACAAAGGAAGACATAGAACATGACATTGAAATGAATCTATATCTTGAAAAGCTATTGAAACCTGTTATTGAAATTACTGAAGATGAAATAAAAGCTTATTTTGATGAAAATAAGGATAGTTTCGCCCAGAAAGAACAGGTAAAAGCCAGTCATATTCTAGTTGAAGATGAGAAAACTGCTCTAGAAGTAAAAGGAAAACTAGACAATGGTGAAGATTTTGCAGAATTGGCTAAGGAATACTCTAAAGATAGTACCAGCAAAGATGGTGGAGAACTTGGCTACTTTGGAAAGGGAAAAATGGTAAAGGAATTTGAAGATGTAGCATTTTCTATGAAAGTAGGAGAAATCAGCGACCCTGTTAAAACAGAATATGGATATCATATTATTAAGGTTGAAGATAAAATAGAAGCTAAAGAAGCTAATTATGAAGAAAGTAAAGAAGAAATAAGAGAAAAATTATTTGATGAAAAATACCCAAGTGCATATAATACCTGGATACAAGAAAAAATGGAAGAATACGATATTCAAAACTTCTTAAATATCTAGTAAAAATGGATGGTTTATAAACCATCCATTTTATTTTACATATAGCTTTGAAATCTCTACTGCAAGCTCACTAGCCACTTTTGCATTGTTGTATACCAGCTGTATATTTGAATTTAAGCTTTCTCCACCTGTTATTTCCTTTACTTTAGCCAAAAGAAATGGAGTAGTTTCCTTTCCCTTAACTCCCATTTTTTCAGCTTCTTCCAATGCCTTTTCTATGGCTTCATTTATAATCATATGATTCATTTCATATTCTTTTGGTATTGGATTTCCAATTACTAATCCACCATTTAATCCCAAATCCCATTTAATCTTTATAGCTTTTGCTAGCTCTTCAGAAGTATCAACTCTATAGTCTACCTTAAATCCCGATTTAGATGTATAGAAAGCGGGAAACTCATCTGTCTTATAACCTACTACAGGCACTCCTGCTGTCTCCAGATACTCCAAAGTAAGTCCTATATCTAAAATGGATTTTGCTCCGGCACATACCACTGCTACACTTGTATGAGCCAGTTCTTCCAAATCTGCAGATATATCGAAGGTTTCCTGAGCTTTTCTATGAACGCCACCTATTCCACCTGTGGCAAATACCTTTATGCCTGCTAAATTTGCAATTATCATTGTTGAAGCGACAGTAGTAGCACCATCCATACCTTTTGCCAGAACAAAGGGTATGTCCCTTCTTGAAGTCTTGATAACTTCCTTTGATTTTCCTAGATAGACTATTTCATCTTCTGTTAATCCTACCTTTATTCTACCGCCTATAATACCAATAGTTGCAGGTATTGCTCCGTTTTCCCTTACTATATTCTCAACCTTTAGGGCTGTTTCAACATTTTTAGGATATGGCATTCCATGAGATATTATTGTAGATTCCAATGCTACTACAGGGTTACCCTCCTCCAATGCTAAACGAACTTCTTCCTTTATATCTATATACTCTTTTAACATTTTACCACTTCCTTCATGTATAATTTAATATTATCCAGTGACATATTGGGATTTATTGTATCTTCGTGAGTTAGGGCAAGTATTGAACCTGCTATACCCATTTTAGCACTTTCTTCTATATCAATATCTTCAATATAGGCGTAAGCTACTGCTGCTACAAAAGCATCTCCCGCTCCTGTAGCATTTATCACTTTTACTTTAGGTCCTTTTAAAATGCCCGTTTTTGACCCATCGCTATAGAAGACTCCATCACTTCCTAAAGTTATGAATACCCTTCTAACTCCCTTACTTAAGAAGTACTGACTTACCGAAATCAAGTCATCTTTACTAGCTATTTTCATACCAGAAAGAACCTCTGCTTCCAATCTATTAGGCTTAATTGTATGAAAATACCCAATAATGTCCTTTACCTTTTTTGCTTTAGCTGTAGATACAGTATCCAGAAATATGGCCTTATCCTTGTATGTAGTAACTATATATTCTATAACTTCACCAGGTATATTTGTATCTAAAATCAGCAACATGGAGTGTTCTATAATGCTGTTTCTGCTTTTTATAAATTCTACAGTCATATTATTCAGTATATCCATATGAGAAACAGATAGTGCCATATCCCCTTTTTCATCTAGTATTGCCATGTAGGATGAGGTGGACCCTCCTTCCAGTATTAGTGAATCCAATATATCCAATCCAACACTCTTTGATTCCTCTATAATCCTGTTTCCATACATATCCTTTCCGAGGGCAGTTATCAGCTTAACAGATACTCCCAATCTGGCCAAATTCTCTGCTATATTTCTGCCAACACCTCCTGATGAGATCTTTATAACTCCAGGATTTGAATCCTTATATATTAAATTGCTATATGGAAATCCCAGTATATCCATATTGGCTCCACCAATAACTGTTACATAAGGCTCATTATGTGTAATATAGCCTCTACCAAGTATATATCCCTTTCTAGTAAGATTTGTAATGTGCACTGCTACCGATGACCTTGTTATTCCTAATATATCTGCAATCTGTTTTTGAGAAATCATTGGGTTTTCTTTAATAAGCTTTAATATCTCTTCTTCTCTCTTTGTCATAACTACACCAACTTTTGCTTATTTTATAAACATCTGCTTATATTATATGCTATAATTCAATTGCTGTCAACTATTCATGATAATTAAATAAAAAAAGGTGTGCAATTACTAACATTAATTAGCAATTACACACCTTTTCACAGTTTATTATGGTGGGCGATACAGGACTCGAACCTGTAACTTTCACCACGTCAAGATGACACTCTACCATTGAGTTAATCGCCCTTATGGTAGATATTATACAATATTACTTTATATTATGCAACTCTAATTTATTCCGTATATATCTGAAAACTCAATATTAACTCTATCTATACCCATATATGTATCAGCATATACTCTATTATTCTCTTTCACTATATTAACCGGTAATTCTATAATGAATTCACTTCCTTCTCCCTCTTTGCTTTTTACTGAAATATCTCCTCCATGCATTTTAACTATTGACTTTACAATGGTTAATCCTATACCTATTCCTTCGTTTACTCGACTTAACGAAGAATCAACCTGTTTCAACCTATCAAATATCGTATCAATCATATGACTAGGAATACCCATTCCGTTGTCTTTAACCCTAATTATTACTGTTTCTTTTCTATCCTCAAAGCTTACTAAAATATCAGCTTTAGATTCTGAAAATTTAATTGCATTAGAAATAAGGTTCAGCAGTACTCTTTCGATTTTTTGTGCATCGCAGGCCATAATCTTTTCATCTGTGTTAGATTCAAAGCGAATTGTAATATCACCTTTTTTAATATACTCAGCTGCTGAATAGGTTATATCTCTTATAATCTTAACCATGTCATAATTGTGCAAGTCTAAATTCATTTGTCCTGAGTCAATTTTTGTAATGTCAATTAAATTATCAGCCAGTTTAATTAGCCTATAGCTATTTTTCTGTAATGCTTTAACACTTACTTCAGGCAATACATAATAGCCATCTTTTCTATTTTTATCTTCATAATCCAATAGCTGGATTATGCTTAATATAACATTTAGTGGCGTTCTAATCTCATGGGATATGGTATTAAAAAAGCTTGTTTTCATATCATCTATTTCCTTAGCCTTTTTTAGCAGTTCCTTCTTCACCTCTACTTTTCTCTTTAATTCCTCTATCTTCTCCATATCTGTTATATCTCTTAAGTGAATCACAGTACCGGATTTCTGTCCTCTATCTATAAAAGGAAGGGTTGAAACTTCAATTACCTTCTGATTCTTAAGCCTAATATAGCTTGTATAAGCTACACTAGCATTTTTAGACTCCTTCCTGTAAATATCAAATTCTTCAGGATTTATTAGATTATCTCTTATGTGCTTAACTATTTCCTCTGTATTTTCATTAACAGCAATTTTAAAAGGAAAATTTAGCATATTCATAAACTGACTGTTAACATGCAAAATATTATTGTCATTATCCAGCATTAATATGCCATCCATTGTTGATTCCAATATTCCATCCAATAACTGTTTCTTCCTTAAGTTCTCATTTTCTACTTTTCGTCTATACTCAGCTTCTTCCCTTTGAACACGAACTAACTCCTTTAATTTCTTATTCTTTTCCATTAGAGTTTCGTTTAAGCTTTGTAGTGCTATATAAGGTTCTTCTAAGCTTGTCTTAATAAATGCCATATAAATAAAATATTGAGATATCAACTTAAATATATGCCCATAGGACACTAACTGAGCTCCATGAGATGAAAAGAATGCTTCAGAAATTGCACTTGTTGTTAAGGATAATATTATAAACATCTGGGCTCTATTTTTTATATTATTGTTAGCTTTTATATAGTATATTGTATCTATAACAAAAATTCCTGTAATTATATATTCACTTATAATTTTAAAGAATGTCATTTTATTTCCATTAAGAACACAACATGGGAAAGTTCCTAAAACTAATATGGAAACCAAAAGAAATATTGAGATAAATAAATAGACAAAGACTGCTTTTTTTAACCTTATATTTACCCTTTTCTTCCATAGTACAAAAGAGATAAAATATGAAATCCCCTCCATATACCTTGCTACTAGCCATAGCTGTGCAGGTATATTGCCTGTAATATCTGCAAACCTACCCATATCTTTATAAGTAAATATATGAATCAAGTCAAAGACTCCAATAAAGCCATAAGCTATTCCTAAAAAAATAATACTTTTATTTGTATTAAATCTATATGTAGAAAGGGATATGGATAACAATATAAATGATACTATCACACTTACTGATTCAGCTAATGTATGAAATATTAAATAATCTCCCTGTATAATAAGGAATGAACCAAATACAATAATTATACATATAGATAAATCTCTAAATAAATACCTATCAAATATACTCAGCTGATTATATTTTATAGCATTCACAGCTATGGCTACCTCCCTAACTCTAGTAATATTAATTCCTACGATATTATAATCGATTCTGCCTGTGCTATTTTGTCATAAACTGTCATTGTTAAAAAATTTATTTAAAAATGTAGAAGCACTCAATAAATTGTGTACTTCTACATTCTATATGTAGTATGGTCATTTCCAATATAATGAATTTTAGCCTTTATCCTTACAATATCATATTCATCATCATATTCAATTTCCACATCTGATGGCCTTCCATCATCCCCTCTATATTCCAGATAGCTATATAGTATATTCATAGCATAGTCTTCATTTAACTCTTCATAGTATTCCATATACTCATCAGCAGAAATCTCCAAAACCAGACTATGAAGCCCATTATCAACTATTCTTCTCTCAATAAAATTATCAAAATTCAATATAAAACCTCCTTATCTATTAATATCTACTATTATAATTTCACATAACAGTTTTTTTATGAGAATGAAATTTGAATAATAAATTACTTTAGTGTGAAAATAATGTTAATGATTTCTAATAAAATGGGAGGTATTATGTTGACAAATAATGAAAATATGCCAAAATCATATTGGATTGACTCTACAACTGATACAGATTATCCAACATTAATAGAAGACATTGAAACAGAAATATTGATAGTGGGAGGTGGATTAGCTGGATTATCCTGTGCCTATACCCTCAGTAAGGAAGGCTTCAAAATTGTACTTATTGAGGCAGATCATATAGCACAAGGAGCTTCAGGGCACACAACTGCAAAGATAACTTCCCAACATGGTTTGATATATGGTAAAATCAAATCCCAACTAGGTCAGGAGCTTGCTAAACAATATGCTGATGCTAATGAAAGGGCAATATCTGAAATAGGAAAAATAGTTGAAGAGCATCAAATAGATTGCGATTACATTAAACAACCAGCATATGTGTTCACTCAACAGGATAAATACATAAAGAAAATTGAAGACGAGGCAGAAGTTGCTTCAAGTCTGGGAATTAAAGCTTCCATTGTTGATAGCATACCTTTTTCCCTTCCAATAAAGGCCGCAGTAAAATTTGAAAATCAAGCCCAGTTTCATCCCAGAAAATATATATTATCCTTAGCCCAAATAATTAGTAATAATGTCCGGATATATGAAAATACAAGAGCTGTAGATATTGAAGACGTGGATAATCAATATGTAATAACTACTGATAATGGAAATAAAATAAGAGCCCAAAAGGTAATAATGGCATCCCAATACCCTTTTTACAATAAGCATGGAATGTATTTTGCAAGACTCTATCCTAAAAGATCCTATATAGTTGGAATCTATGCTAAGGAAAAATATCCTGGGGGAATGTATATTAATGCTGAAGACCCTACAAGGTCTCTCCGCCATCAAGCTACTGAAAATGGTGAGCTAATATTGGTTGCAGGATCAAATCACAATACTGGTCAAAGCCCTAATACAAATATACACTATGAAGAACTGGAGGAATTTGCAAAGCAAATATTTACTGTGGAGAGCATCCCCTACAGATGGTCTACCCAGGACTATGATACTCCCGATGGAATTCCATACATAGGATATTTTACATCTAATACTCCAAATCTTTATGTTGCTACAGGGTTTTTGAAATGGGGAATGACAAATAGCATGGTATCAGCTATGTTATTAAGGGATCTAATAGTAGATGGAAAAAGCCCTTGGCAGGAAGTCTATAATCCTTCCAGAAAAAATATTATACCATCTGCAAAAAGCTTCATAGTGGAAAACTTAAAGGTAGCGGAAAATCTAATAGATGGAAAGGTTTCTCCTGTATCTAATGAAATCAACTTAAAACCTGGCGAAGCTAAAGTTGTGAAGATAAAAGGTGAAAGGGTAGGTGCCTATAAAGATGAATCAGGAAAAATCCATCTTGTTAATACAACCTGCACCCATATGGGGTGTGAATTAAACTGGAACTCAGCTGAAAAGTCCTGGGATTGCCCATGTCATGGTTCAAGGTTTACTTATACGGGAGAAATAATAGAAGGACCTGCTGTTAAACCTTTAATATTTACAGATGACATAAATACGATTGAAAGATTGTTAAAAGATGACTTTTAGGAATAAAATCAAAAACTTAAGAAAACGGGATGGTTTTATAACCATCCCTTATCTTTCATATTTAATTAATGAATTTACACTGTAGTCTTTCAGCTTTTCTCTTCCCTTCAGGTTCTCCAACTCAATTAAAAACTCCATTGCCACTACTTCTCCTCCAATGGATTCAATTAATTTAGCAGCAGCCAGCATTGTCCCGCCAGTAGCCAGAAGGTCATCTACAATAGCAACTCTCTTACCTTTTTCTATTGCATCCTTATGTATTTCCAGTGTATTTTTCCCATATTCCAGCTGATATTCATAGCTGACTGTTTCTGCAGGAAGCTTGCCAGGTTTTCTAACAGGTATAAATCCTACTCCTAAAGCATAGGCCACAGTTGCCCCAAATAAGAATCCTCTAGCCTCAGGTCCAGCTACATAATCCACATTTTTATCCTTTAAATCCTCTACGATTTGATTAACGGCTGTAGTAAATGCCTTACTGTCTTTAATGAGCGGAGTTACATCCTTAAAGCTAATACCTTTTTCTGGGAAATCTTCTATTACTCTTATATATGATTTTAAATCCAAATTATTTCCCCCCTAATTAAAATAAGTTTACTATATAAGTTTATCATATTTTTGATATTTTAATAGCTTTTTTGATAAAATTTATATTCCTATAATATCAAGGTTTCTCAAATCGTATTTTTCGATAATTCTAATAAGGCTCAATGCATATTCTGGATCTGTTGCATATCCTGAGCGCTTTAAAGCCCATGCCCCCTGAATGCTGTTATACATGACTTCCTTAAAAGGCTCATATCTGCTGGAGTTAAGCAGAAAGCTCTTGTGATCAGCCCAGCTCTCTTTAATATTGTTATAAGCCCTAAACTCTGCATCAACATAATATGAAACACCATTATATACTTCCCTGGTATTTATAGTTACTGAACCATTTGGTCCTTTTCCTTTTATACCAAAGAGATTGTAAGATACCTTCCCATTATATTTATCTACCGGTACATACCTTCCCCAACCTGTTTCAAGTATGGATTGAGCAGTCTGAAGTGCTGCTGACATACCTGTATTCTTCCATGATTCTACAGCCAATTGAGAAGCCAACTTCAAAAATTCATCTACATAGTTATTTTTATCAACGATGGATACTGAACCATAGGTAATTCCAAGGTAAACTCTAAAAGGAATTTCTTCGCTTTCAACTTCCTTTCCATTATATCTTCCTACAGCTTTTATACTCCAGTTACCAGCATCATTCATACCAGGTATATATTTTTCCTCAAAGCCATTACCTGAATTATTTATCACTACCCTTATTTCTCCAGTATCCTTATTCTTTATTATATATTTTACACTTTCAATATCCACATTGCTTTCTATACTTATAGTTTTGGACTCTCTCACAACCTCATTGGGGCCTATTCCATAGAGAAGAAGTATTGGCTCTCCTTTAACATTTATTTCAACAACATCACTTCTCAAAGTTTTTCCTTTAGAATCTACAACTTCAACTAAAACTCCCCATTTTCCTCCTAGATCAGGTCCTGGAAACCACTTATATCCTCCATAAGGCCTTTCATCTATAAGCTTCTCCTTTCCAGTAGCTAAATCCACTAATATATATTTTGTATTATTGACATCAAAATTCCTCGAAGCCAATAATGTAACAGGCTTTGCAATAGTTTGTCCATTTGAAAGTCCTGATAAACTCAATTTTGGCTCTACTTGAACAGATATTTTTACAGGTTTGCTTTCATAAGCATTTCCCAAAGTATCATAGGCAATTGCCTTAATGGAGTAATTCCCGCTGTCAGAAGTTTTAGGACTCCATGTATAAGTTCCATAAGGGTCCTGAGGTGTATCTTTACCTATTGTAATAACCGATTCCCTGTCCAAATTAAGTATTTCATATTCCACCTTAGTTGCAACAAAGCTGGTATCAACTCCAAAAGTCACTGTATCCAGGATGTCTCCATCTTCAATTCCTGTAATTTCAACTTTAGGGTCTACATCTACATTTATACCAACTACATCTCCTGCTATAAGTTTACCATCCTTATCATATATTAATGCTGCCAGCACTTTGTGCCCATTATCCCTTATATCCGGAAGATAAGTATATTCCTTATCCAATTCATTGCCCATGGCTACTACAAATCCCTTTGCAGTATTAGGCTCTAAAAGTACATATTTTATATTTTTTCCATTCTTGTCATAACCTTTAGGCAGGCATACATTAAGTGATGTTTTACCAGTTATATTTTGTCCATTTTTAATTGATAATTTAACATCAAAAAATGGGGTTATTTCCGAAGTCTTGCTTGAATCCACATATACAGTCCTTGTAGTTGAATTCCATTCTATTCCAACTCCCAATGCATTGCTTACAAGCCTTAAAGGTACAAAGGTTCTACCTTCCACTATTTTTGGAGCTACATCTGATAATCCGTATACTTTTTCCTTCTCATCATATAATACAAGACGGCTGTCTATTTTCAATACTACCTTTCTATTACCCTTTTCTATGGTAACTAGCCTCTCCTCATTGTTCCAGTCCACCTTAGCTCCTAACTTTTCTGAAATAAAGCGTATTGGCACAAGAGTTCTTCCATTTTCAATGAAGGGACTTGGATCTAATATTAATTCCTCACCATCTATTACAATTTTAACTAAACTAGATGCAAAACAGGTATTTGTAATAAAGTAAACAATCCCAAATGCTACAGCAAAAATCAGTAATATGTACTTCCTTTTTACTATGACCTTTGCACCCATAATGACACCCCTTTCTTCTATTCAAATTGTTTTACTACACTACTTATATTGTATAAGGAATTATGAGCCATTGTAAATCCTTTATTTAGAAAATCACAGTTAAATTTTAATAAAGAGAAAATGATAATTTATGCTAAAATTACAGATAATAAATTTTAACATACTGTTTTGGGAAGGTGATTAGCATAGAAAGGCTAGAATCAACTTATGGCTATATATTAACTAAACTTTTGGCACTCATAAATCCAGTAAAAAAATCTATAAAAAAAACAGAATGTCTAGTTCATGTATACTTAAATAACAATGCATTAAATATACTTTTAAATGATGGATATGTTAATGAACACAACCTTTTTAAAAACTATATAACAAACTTAAATAGCGGAGTAATCTGGGCAGATCTAGACTTTAAGAGTTCAAACCATTTTTATAATCCTGTTAAGAGAAAAGGACTGTTTGGAAGAAAAAATGCCATGGAACTTGCCCTCGTGTACCATGAAAAGGCATTAAAATTATGGAGTATGAAAAAATATGAAAAGTCTATGTTCTACTTTGGTGCGACTCTCCATTTAATACAAGACATGACTGTACCTCAACATGCCAATATAAGGCTTTTGGACAATCACCATCAATATGAAAAGTTTGTTTCAAGAACCTATAAAAGCGTCAATGAGTTTAAAATTGAATCTGGTACATATTTACTGGATTCAGTTAAAGACTATATAAGATTTAATTCAAGAGTAGCAATTAAGATATATGAGAAATATAAGGATATTAAGGATGATGATATGAGATTTTATAAAACTACCAGATGTTCTTTACCTTTAGCTTCAAGAACTACTGCAGGTGCTCTGGTGCTGTTTTACAAAGAAATCAAGGATACATACTAGTCCACCTAAAAAATATTCAACCCCCTACAGGATTATTTCCTTTAGAGGGTTGGTTTAATAAGTTCGATTGTTTTATACAATTTTCGTAATATATTGACAATTTTCGCATACTTTAATATAATATAATTGTGTATTATTTATCTTTATATTATCAATCAAATATTTAAAAAGTGAGTTATGCTTAAAAGAGAATTAATGATGAATTTTCAAAATATAAATAAGATGTATCCAGTAAAACATAAGACGTAATAAAAATAAGCTTGTAGCTATTTTAATTACATAAAAATTTCATGAAATCTTAATACAAGCCCTTAATAAGGTCTCAAGCTTTTATATAAATTAAAGTATAATTCTTTTCAAAAAGACCTTAATATATCTATTCTTAAATAACTTACAAGTATAACACCCATTAACAAAATTAAATATTTAGATTATAAAACTTATAATCCTTTAAAGCAATGACAAAAGAAAGGAGGCAGTAATATGGCAATAATTTTTAATCAAATAATTGATTCTATTGGCACTCTTGGCCAAATAGTAGCACATGAACCACAACGTACAATTGACGGATATGACATAATTAGCAATGGAGAGGAAAACATTAACTATTTCTCTTCTGACATAGTATATATGGGTAAAGTATCTAATTTACCTAAAAATATATCATTAGTAGTAAATACAAACCTAATCCTATTACTGGATGATAAACTTCCTGATTTATTAATACAGTCCAATACTGCTAATTTGATAATAATAAAAAATATTGATGACTTCACATATATATGCAATGAGGTTAAAAAAATATTTTATATCCAAATGAAAATTAATAATTACGCCTATGGTCTACTAAATTTATGTCAAAGCAATTGTACCCTTGATGTAATTATGAATTATGCATACTTCGCCATTGGAAATCCAATTATGCTAGTTGATTCATCTCTTTTCCTGATTAGTCACGTAGGATTAAACTCAGTTAGCGATAATTCTATAATTAGTCTAATACTTAAAGACAAATGCATGCCAGAAGAATATTTGACAGAGGTTATAGAAAAAGAGATGGATACTTCAACAGAAAAGAATGATATAATTGTTCAGGAATCTCAACTTTCAAATAGCAAAATATATGCTTCCCGTATTGTAAAACACAATCAATTAATTGGCTATGTTAAAGTATTAGAAACAAACAAACCAGTTACGGAACTAGAAAAAAAATATATGATTATTCTCTGCAAGTTTTTATCTATTTCTATTTATAAATTTTTGTCAGATGATTTTTCGTTAAATCCTGTCATGAACTCATTCCTGCAAGGGTTACTCCAGAATAAGATCACAGATAAAGATAAAATTGAATCAAGAGCTAAAACCTTAAATTTAAATCTTCAGGGAGTTAAGTACATAATAACAGTAAAGCCAAGCTTTGTTCTAAAAAGCACTGATAGTCTTTATGTTTTAAAAAGAAAATTTGCAACTCTATTTAATACAGACTCAATTATAGTATATAACGATAGCATTGTTATATTATATATCACAAAAATACTAGGTCCTATGGATAGATATATGGAAGGCTTTACAAGAATACTGGAATCCAGTCAATGCAAAGCATATATAAGCCTTCCATTTGAAGAACTGGATGAGTTCGACAGACATTATAAACAGACTCAGCATTGTATGCCAATAGCAAAGAAATTAAATATTGACAAAACCATAGTTAAATATGAAGATTTAATACTTCAGCATATGTTTTTACATTTTAACAAGATATTCAATATTGAAGATTTAATAAATCCAAGCACAAAAGCACTAATGAAGATTGATAAAGAAAAAAATAGTGAATTATTAAGTTCTCTATTTTGCTTTTTAAAGCATAATTGTAATTATGTTTCAGCTGCAAAGGAGCTAAATATTCATTATAATACATTGAAGTACAGAATTAATCGTATAATAGAATTAACTAATATTGATTTAGAAGATAAAGAAGTAATCTTTTCACTGCTCCTATCCAAAAAAATATTAGAACTGACTGGTACAAATTATAAGGAAGACACTATTAATTATTAAATCTGCAGGTTCATTGTAACCTGCATTCTTTTTTTACATGGAAAAAGGCTGAAGCCCAATGAATTCCATTCATTGTGCAACAGCCTCTTTTAAGATGGTTATGTTTTTTATTATTATGGAATGACTACTAAGCTGCTTTGACTTCTTTTCTTGCCTTAATTTCAGCTTGCATTTCTTTAACTTTTTCTTCATTCAAACCATAAAGAACCAAGTTAGCTACAACAGCAATTATACATATAATAGCAGGAGTAAATAAGAACAACTTGTAAAATGCAGGACCATAAGCTGATGTATCAGTAGCAACTGCTGAATACCCTATTCCAACAAGAGTTGAAGAAATAAGAGAATTCTTTATTAGGATACCAATTTTTACAGGCATATTCATCAAAGCCATAACAAATCCTTTAACATCTTTCCCTGACTTATATTCACTGTAAACAGCACAGTCCTGGAATAACCCTAACTGCATTGCAAGACTTGTGCAGCCAAAGAAGTGACCAATAAGTACAAGGACTAATGTAACTATAGGTGAAGCATTAATTACATATGCTATAAGGCTAAATATTGCATATCCTATGAATCCTAGCAAGTATACATACCTCTTATTACCTTTGAATATCTTTAGATACCAAGGTACTAATATTGAACCTACCAACTTAACAATACTTATAGAGCTAATAAACATTCCCATGTAGCCAAATAAGCTGCCACCGCCTAGCGCATAGGTAAAGAAGTAATACATAGAAGATGACTGTAATATCATATAACAGAAAGTGCACGCAATATCAATTACCATAGCTATTAAATGTCTATTTGTAAAAACACTTTTAACTGCTGGTAAAAGATTGGTTTCTCTCTTCTTACTACTATTTGCAACATCTTTAGAAGTTTCTTCACAATCTTTTGTCTCATAGTATAACCACCAGAAGCCAATCCAATAGATGATAGAAAATACAACACCTGTTAAACAATACCCTAATACAGAAGATCCAGTAGTCTTATTAAAGAAACCAATTAGTGGTGCAGCTAAGAAACCAAATATAAGAGTATTTGCCATTGAGCCACGGCCACCCCAAACAGAAAGGCCAGCTCTTTGCTCTAAATCGTCTGTCATAACAAGAGGCATTGCATTAAGTGCTGCTTCGCCAATGCTCCAGAATAGGTGGCTGATAATAAAACCAGCTACTATTATAACGGCAGATACAGTGTCATTGCTTCCAATTTTAGAAAACATAAAAATATGTGTAATCGTTACAAGTGGTGGACATATTAGCAGCCAAGAACGATATTTTCCCCATGGTAGATGTATAATTTCCATAATTGTTCCAAGGAAAAAGGATACAATAAGGTCAACAGTGCTGGTAACACTTAAAATTATTGCAACCAGTCCTGCTGAAAGTAAAGCTGAGTCCGTTAGGAATGCTGAAAAATAGTACAATTCACACAGTGTAAGCATTGCAAATAATACTTTAGCTGCAAAATATACAATATTCATATAGTGTGGTTTTTCCATTTTTTTAACAGATACTCCTGTTTCCATAATATCTCTCCTTTTTATAATTTTTTATTGTTTATATACTTACTAAAATTAATTCTTGTGCTGTTGGAAGAATTTCATAATAGCTGAACTAATAACTACTAATAGCAGTTAAAATGCTTTAGTTTTTAAGTTAAATTACTACTTATTCATTTTCTTAAACAATATCTAGTGCTGCAAAGTAACCTTGATGTACTGCTTGTTTAGCCTTTTCTGGCTTCACACAGTCACCTATGGTGAAGAAGTAATCAACATCGCATTGGCGCAACTCTTCTACTAATTCGCTATTTGATGCCATACCAGTTGCATATACTATTGTATCTGCTTCGAAGAATACCTCATTTCCATCCTTGTCCAATGCTTTAACACCTTTAGCTGAAAATTCAGTACATTTTACACCTGTATATGTTTTAACCTTGTATTCTTCCATGGTTTCCAGTATTGCATGCAGAGTAATATGATTAGCTCCATTTCCAAGGTCATCAAGCATTTCTAAAATAGTTACATCCTTTCCAAGCTTAGCAAGATGTAAACCAGTTTCGCAGCCTGATAGAGCTCCACCAACCATAACAACCTTTTGCCCTACCTTTTCAGGCATGGAATAAACATCTAAAACATGCATTACATTACTTCCATTTACACCAGGAACTTTAGGTACTATTGGATGAGCACCTGCTGCTACAATCATTGCATAAGGCTTAATTTCTTCGACTAGTTCAGGAGTAACTTCTGTGTTTAGCATTACCTTTACACCAGACTTCCAAACTGTTCTAATAAGATAATCCTTGTAAGATTTAAGATCATATTTCCAGGAATCTCTATCAGTAAACTTCAATGTACCTCCAAGGCTATCACTTTTTTCTGCCAATATAACTTCATGTCCGCGTCTAGCGCATGTTATAGCTGCTGCCATACCACCAGGGCCGCCTCCTACAACAAGTACCTTTCGTTTCTTAACAATTGGCCTAATCTCTCTTAATGTATATAGTTCTTGCCCTACTATTGGATTAACGTCACATTCTCTACGTCCATTAGGGAAGTTTCCAATACAGTTGTTACATCTTGTACATGGACGAATCTCATCCTCACGACCAGTACGTGCCTTATTAGGCCATTCACAATCAGCTATTAGCTGACGTCCTATATAAATTAAATCTGCTTCACCTCGTTGAATTATTCTATCGCATTCTGCTGGGTTTTTATGAGCACCAACTGTTGCTACATAGCACTTAGTAACTGCTTTCTTTACTGCAGCAGCTAAATGTAGATTACATCCATGTGGTACATAAATACTTGGGAATGTGTATTGTTCAGTGCTGTAATATGACCCTGCGGAAACATGTATAATATCTACTTTATCCTCAATCATCTTGCAAAATTCTACTACTTCATCTATCTTCATTCCCTGATCTCCAAGATGTTCATCACCGCTTATACGGTATTCAATTGGAAAGCCTGGGCCTACTGCTTCTCTAATTGCATCGATAACTTCAATGCAGAAACGAGCACGGTTTTCGAGACTGCCACCGTATTCATCAGTACGGAAATTTGTAGCACTAGACAGGAACTGGCTAAGTAGCCAACCATGAGCACCATGGATTTGTATCATCTGAAAGCCTGCATCCTTTACATACTTAGCTGTATCTGCAAAATCCTGAATTGTCCTTTTTATCATGGCTTTATCCATTTCATCCACAACAACGCCATTAGGATGTGTAATTCTGCTCGGTCCTATAGGGTTCTTGCCTCCAATCATTGCAGGGTTGCTTTGTGCTCCTGAATGGAATAGCTGAATAGATGGAATAGCGCCATGACGTGATATTGCATTTGCCAGCTTAACAAAGCTCTGCCTATGTATGGATTGGGCATTTATATCCATGGATTTGATTATAGCTATATCTGAATTAGGCCTTCTAGGTGCATAATCATCATTAACACAGGTCTCGCTTACGGTAACTACTGCAGCACCACCACGTGCTTTTTCACCATAATAATAGCAGTATCTTTCATCTGGTCCGCCAGTTAAGTCTGCAAAAATCATAGCTGTAGGAGATGCACATATACGGTTTCTTAAAGTTAAATTTCCCACTTTTAATGGACTAAATAAATGTGGATATTTTTTCATTCAATTCTTCCCTCCTGTTTTTTACTATAAATAAGCTGACATAGTGTTTTTTTGTGATTTGATTAACATTAAGAAATGTTAATCAAATCACTATAATAGATATGCTCAAAAATTAAATCCCTGCCATACTGGAATACCAGTATATTCCTTTGCTTCTTCCTCTCCTCGCAATACTCTTAAAGCTCCAGCTGCCAGTGCTTCCATCTCAAATTCTCCAGCCATTACTACTACGGGTGCAATCCAATCCAGATACTCTTTCAAATTTGTTGTAACATATTTGCTATGGGAAATGCCTCCAGTAAGCAGTATTGCTTCAACTTCCCCTTTCAATGCAGCAGCACAGGCACCTGCAGATTTAGCGATCTGGTAAATCATTGTATCATAAACTAATTTTGCACGTTTATCGCCTGATTCAATGCGCTTCTCTATGTCCCTTGCATCGCTTGTCCCAAGATGGTCTATTAATCCGCCAGATTTATTAATACGGTTTAATATATCTTTTTCAGTATATTTGCCTGAAAAACACATTTTAACTAATGGAACTGCTGGCAGTGACCCTGACCTAGTTGGCATCATGGGCCCTTCTCCACCTAACAGGTCATTGGAATCTATCATGTTTCCTTTTTCATGAGCAGCTACTGAAATACCTCCACCTATGTGGCAAACAATCAGATTTACTTCTTCATATTTCTTTCCATTGCTTTTACAATAGCGCAAAGCAACTTCCTTTTGATTTAGGGCATGTATATGGCTGGCTCTATAAAGATCAGAAAATCCTGTAATTCTAGCTAAATCACAATATTCATCCACATCTGGTGGATTTACTACAAATGCTCTGCCTCCGAACTCTTTTACATACATAGCACAAATTTGTGAAGCAAGTTGTGCTGGATGAGGTGCACCTGCTTTTGCCTGTGATGCATCCTCTATTAACTTTTCAGTTACTTCATAAGTACCTCCCTTTAATGGCAACAATCCTCCACCACGGCCTACAAAGATATCAATGTCATTTAAGGAAATTCCTGCTGATTGAAGTTCTGCCTCTATAGTTTCCTTTCTGTAGTTTAATTGATTTTGGATTTCCCCAAATTCTTTTAGCTTTTCAGCATCATGAGAAACATTTTTATTGAAAATCTCATTATCGTTATCATAAACAGCTACTTTGGTAGACGTAGATCCAGGATTAATTACCAAAATCCGATAACCTTTTTCCATTTTGCTCCCCCTTATATATTGCCTAATATTTCAATTTACTTCCTGCAAGCGCTGCTAACGCTATAGAATAGTATTTATCTGATGCTTCTGCAGACCTTGATGTCAATATTATTGGCACTTTTGCACCAATTACAAGTCCTGCAGTTTTTGCACCTGCAAAACCAGTTAAGCATTTTACTAATATATTTCCTGAAGTAATGTCTGGTACAAGAAGCAAATCTGCATCTCCTGCTACCTCACTTCTGTAACCCTTAATCTCTGCAGCTTCTCTGCTTGTAGCTAGATCAAATGAAATAGGTCCTTCTACTATACAACCTTTAATTTCTCCTTCTTCATTCCATTTCTTTAGTTGCGCTGCATCAACAGCTTCTGGCATTTTAGGATTTACCTTTTCAACAGAAGCTAATACTGCTACCTTAGGGGTTTCTACTCCAAAGCATTTAATCATGCTTACTGCATTTTCCAATATTTTCTTCTTCTTTTCTACATCTGGATATGTGTTTAACCCCATATCGCTTACTGCAAATAATTTATGGTATTTGTCTGTTTCATAAAATCCAATTAATGAAAGTATCCTATCTCCTATCAATCCATGTTCCTTTTTAAGTATGCTCTTCATCAGCTGACCAGTTTCTAACTTCCCTTTCATTATTGCATTGGCTTTGTTTTCATTAACCAGCTCTATTGCTGTTTCAGCACACTCATCAATTTCTGACCTATTGATGATAATATAGCTTTCTGGATTTTCATTTAGTGACATTAAAATATCTTTAATAGCATCCTCTTTTCCAACTAACACTGGTTCAATTAATCCATCTTTTTTAGCATGAACAATAGACTCCAGGGTATGCTCATCATGGGCACACACTACTGCAACTCTAACTTTATTCTCTAACCCCTGAACATATTTGACTAATTCCTGAAAACTGGTAATATTCATAGTTTCACCTCTATAGATTATATTTCCAACTTGTTAGCTTTAGCTGAAAGCTATCAAGCTAACTAATAATCATTCCTTATTAAAAGGAATATACACTTGATAGCTTTCAGAATATTAAGCTTGTCCAACTCGCTCATATATTACAAGAGGTAATTTCCTCCGCCAGCCATACAGAATCTTCTTCTTCTTGTAAAGGTTTGAGGACCTGTTACACCTTCACCAGTAGGTGTAGCAATAGTTGGAGCATTTGTACCACTGCCACCTATTCCAAATGCAGCCATTGTTCCACCATTTTGAACAAATATAGTTGTATCAACAGCTGTACCAAAAGCAGTAACTCTGTCAATATCCTTTGACCAAATAGAAGCAGAGTGTTTGTTTCCATGCTCTGATGCTACAGCCCATTCCATTGCTTGTTCAAAATCTTTGCAGCGAACTACAGGAATAACAGGCATCATCTGTTCAAGCTGAACTAATGGATGGTCTACAGTAGTTTCGAATATAGCAATTTTTGGATCAGAATCAATTATTATACCTGCATCTGCTAAAATAACATTTGCACATTTTCCTATATATTTCTTGTTGATAAACTTGTTGCCATTTTCATCAGTTAATACAACAAGGTCTGTTACCTTCTTTGCTTCTTCTTCAGTTAGCAAATAAGCGCCAACCTTTTGAATTTCTTCTATGAAGCGATCAAATATTGAATCTATAACAAATATTTCCTTTTCAGCAATACATAATAGATTGTTGTCAAAAGAAGCTGAACCATAAATACCTACAGCAGCTTTTTCAAGATCAGCTGTCTCATCTATTATTGATGGTGGATTTCCAGCTCCAGCAGCAACAACTTTCTTTCCTGATCTCATTAAAGTATGAACCATTCCAGGGCCACCAGTTCCGATTAGAAGCTTAACAACAGGGGAAGCCATTATTTCATCTAATGTTTTAAGGTCAGGATTTTTTGGCATAACTAGTAAGTTTTCTGGTCCGCCTGCATCTATTATTGCTTCATTTAAAAGGCTAATAGTATAGGCGCTTGTCCTCTTTCCATTTGGATGTGCATTGAATATAACTGAATTACCAGCAGCCATTGCTGCAATACCATTACCAACAACTGTAGCTGCAGGATTTGTTACTGGGGTAATTGCTCCTATTACTCCGTATGGTGCGTAATACTCAACAGTAAGCCCTTTATCTGTAGCATACATATTCTTTGGAATTGCTTCAGTTCCCTGAGATAGCATTACAGCTCCAGTATTCTTTGCAATCTTGTCCTCAACTCTACCGTAACCTGTTTCTTCTAATTCCAATTCTGCTAAGTATTGCATTTTTTCCATTGCAAACTTACGAATATTTGCAATAAATCTATCACGATCTTCTAATGTGTACTTTGTAACAAGCTCTCTTTGTGCCTTTCTAGCAGCTTCGATAGCTTCACCTACAGTATCAAATATTCCTAATAGTTTTTCATTTTCTGACATTTTATATCCCCTTTCTTATTTTTATTTATATTTTTAAATAATGTTCTATGCTAGTTTAAAGTTGTAATTCTGTTCTTCTTATTACATCATCCTGAAGTGCTTTATCCAGCTCAACAAAATATGCACTGAATCCAGCAATTCTAACAACAAGATCTCTATACTCTGAAGGATTAACCTGTGCGTCTCTTAATTGCTTAGTGCTTACTATGTTAAACTGAAGTTCCATACCTCCTAATAAGAAGTAAGTCTGAATTAAATTCTTCAATTTTTCATTTCCTTCTTCTCCTTCGAGAGACTTAGGATGGATTTTCATGTTCAATAATGTACCATTTGAAATTCTTACATGGTCAAAGCTTGATGCAGATTTACATATAGCAGTTGGCCCATTTTTATCTACTCCCTGTTTTGGTGATATACCATCTGCTAAAGCCTCTCCAGTAACCCTTCCATCTGGAGTAGCCCAGGTCATTTTACCGAATACAACGTGGGTTGCTACAGGGTACAATCCTGCACTAAATCTTCCTCTTGGCCCTGTGTAACTATTAACCATATCGCTGAAATAGTTGATAATATCTTCAGCTATAGCATTTGTATATTCATTATCATTTCCATAACGTGGAACTTCGTTTAATACACGCTGTCTTAGTGATTCATATCCTTCCCAATTTGCCATGACAGCATCGTATAATTCTTTTGCTGATACTATCTTCTTATCATAGACCATGTACTTAATTACAGCTAAACTGTCTATTATATTTGCAATTGCAATTCCTGCAAATCCTGTTGAATTGTATTTTGCTCCACCCCACATTACATCCTTGCCTTTTTCCATACAGCCATCCATTGTTGCTGAAACAATTGGCAAAGGCATAAACTCGCCTGCAAAGTATTCGTAAACATTTGTCAATGATGCATTCCAATCAGCATAGTATTTCATCTGTTTCTTAACTGCATCTAATACTTCCTCAAAGGTTTCCATTTCATATAGATATCCAGTTGGGAGACCTGCTTGTTGGCGTTCAGTTCCATCTGGTTTAGGCATTGGATTATATCCATTATTTATTGCCTGTAATACACAATTTGCCATATTCCAAAAAGATGGGCTTCCTGGTCCACCGCAGGCTGGCCATTCAGTACCTGTACCAGCAGGTTCAACACAACCAATTAAGCAATAATTTCTGGCATCTTCAATAGACAATCCCCTGCCAACTAATGATGGTATTATTACTTCATCATTTTCAAAAGTTGGAACACCGCCATGTTTTTTAGTACATTCAATTGCTGCTTCCCACAATTCTTTAGGTGTTTCATTATGAACACGTAAGGATACTGGTGGATCATGAAGTGCTAGTCTATTGGATGATTGTAAAATCATATACGTTACTGGATTAGCAGCATCTTTCCCATCTTTATCTACTCCACCTATTGTTATCAATTGTCCGCTTGTATAGCCACCTACTGACTTAGTAACTCTGTTGGAAGCAACCTTGTTCATTTCTGCTACCTTTAACATGAATAGGTCCATTAATTCCTGGGCTTGTTCATGGGTAATTCTTCCTTCCTTTATATCCTGTTCATAGAACTTTCCAACATACTGGTCTACACGGCCAAAGGTAAGTCCATGCAGGTTTCCATCTAAGGCTAATGCAATTTGATATAGATATACACATTGAAGTGCTTCATGGTAATTTCTACAAGGATTTTCCATAATCCAATCTAATACTTCAGCCATCTTTAGTAGCTCTTTTTTACGATTTTCATCTGCTGTCTCTGCTTGTCTCCTGCATTCCTGTGCATATCTCTTTGATAAGGTGATTATAGCGTCACAAACTATTGCAATAGCTTTGTAGAAATAATACTTTCTGGCGTCTTCGCCAAATATACGTCCTTCAAGGGCATTTTTCTTTTCTAAGGCTTCATCGCGAATGGCTTTAAATCCTTTATTTATTGCCTTTTCAAAATTTGCACAGAAATGTCCAACAGGAGTAGAGCAGTTATGGATTGGACCATAAGTTAATACTCCACCATCTAATACCTTCAAAAACTCATCAGGTCGGTTATAGTCAAAAATACTGCTGAGACAGTTCTTTCTCCAGAAATCCTCATACTTCATAATATATTCTGCATCTTCTGGGTCTAAGTCATATGGGTCCAGATCTCTTTCATAGAAAGACCCATCCTTCAACTCATCAAATAGAAATGCTGATGAATATTCGGGGAATAATGCTGACCCCCTGTACATTTTAGTTAGACTTCCTACAATAACCTCATCATCAAATACTGGTGTAGGCATCTTTTCACATAATTCCTTAAAGACTTCTGCTCGCTTTAGTATTCCTGGTTTTGACGGATTTTTAATGTAATAATCTGTAACAATTTTAAAGCGTTCAATACAGATTTTTGGTTTTGTATCTCTGCATCGCTTTTTAATACGCCCAACTCTTAATGTTATTGGACTTAACGTATACATAATAAATCCTCCTTCCTTTTTTAATTTAATGAATAATTATTATAGACAACCTATAACCCAAGTTCAGTTCTGCGAATAACATCGTCTTGTAATCCCTTATGCAGTTCAACAAAATATGCACTGAAGCCAGCAATTCTAACAACTAAATCTTCATAATCCTTTGGTTTTTCTTGGGCTTCTTTTAGCTGATCTGCACTAACTATATTAAGTTGCAACTCCATTCCACCCATATCAAAATATGTTTTCATCAATGATATAAGTTTCTTTTTCCCATGTCCTTCAATGGCTTTTGGATGGAATTTCATATTAAGCAATGTTCCATTTGATGCTTTTGTGTGATCCATTCTTACAGCAGATTTTAAAACAGCACTTGGTCCGTTTTTGTCCATGCATTGTACTGGAGAAATACCATCAGAGTATGGATCTCCTTTATATCTTCCATCAGGAGTAGCCCATGTAAGCCTGCCATGTAACACGTGAGTTGCAACAGGATAATAACCAGCTGCATATCTGCCTCTTGGTCCAGTACAAGAATTTACTTTGTTTGAATATACTTCTGTAATCCATGTTGCCAGTTCATCTACATAAGGATTGTCATTTCCGTATCTTGGAACTTCGTTGAGTATTCTCTGCCTCAAGGACTCTTTGCCTTCCCAGTTATTCATTACTGCATCATACATTTCCTTTGCACTAATAAGCTTCTTATCATATACCATATACTTAATTGCCGCTAGACTATCAACAGCTGTTCCCAAGCCTATAGCAGCGGTACCTGTAGAGTTATATTTAGCTCCACCCCACATTACATCTAATCCCTTTTCCATACATCCATCCATTGTTGCTGAAACAACTGGTAGAGGCATGTCTATTGCAGCTACATACTCGTGTATATTGGTAAATGCAACTTGCCAGTCTACAAAATACTCAATTTGCTTTTTCACAGCTTCTAAAAACTCATCAAAAGTCTCCATTTCATATAGATATCCTGTTGGAAGCCCTGTTTGCTTTGTAGGGGTCCCATCTGGATTAGGCATTGGATTGTATCCATTGTTCATGGCCAGTAAAATTGTAGTAGGCAACCTCCAGAAGGATTCCTGTCCTGGACCTCCACTTGCTGGCCATTCATCTCCGCAACCTCCTGGTTCTACGCAACCAATCAAGCAATAATTTCTTGCACTTTCCAACGAAAGTCCTCTATCTATCAGAGCTGGAATAATTACTTCATCGTTTTCAAAAGTAGGAACACCACCACAAATTCTAGTTGTTTCCAGTGCAGCTTCCCATAACTCTTCAGGAGTATTCTTATGAACGCGCAATGATATTGGTGGGTCATGAAGTACTAATCTTCCCATGGATTGAAGCAACATATATGTAACAGGATTAGTTGCATCTTCTCCATCCTCTGTTACTCCACCAATGGTTATTAGCTGACCACTCGTATATCCACCAATGGCAAATGTAACTCTTCTTGATGATACTTTGTTCATCTCTGAAACTTTTAAGCAGAATAAATCTATTATTTCCTGAGCTTTTTCAGGAGTTATCCTTCCTTCTTTCAAATCCTTTTCATAGAAATCTCCTAGATACTGATCTACTCTTCCAAAAGTCAAACCATGAAGATTTCCATCTAAAGCTAGAATAATTTGATACAAGTAAAGACATTGAACAGCTTCCAGGAAATTTCTGCATGGTTTATCCATTATCCACTCTAACCCTTCTGCCATTTCTAATAACTCTTTACGTCTTTTATCGTCACTTGTCTTTTCTGCTTGTTTCCTGCATTCAGCTGCATATCTTTTTGAAAGTATCATAGCTGCATCACAAACTATTACCACAGCTCTATAAAATTGAAGTTTTAAAGCATCAGTACCATAAAGTTTACCATCTATTTCCTCAATCTTTGATAATGCTTCTTCCTTTATAGCTCCAAACCCTTTACGAATTGCTTTATTATAATTTGTGCAAAAATGCCCTACTGGAGTAATAGCTGTCCCTTTAACTCCAAATGTAGTAACGCCATTATGCAAAATTTTGTAAAATCCTTCAGATAAGGCTTCATCCATTTTTGCACTTAAACAGTTTGCTCTCCAGTAATCTTCATATTTTAAAATGTATTCTACATCTTCATCATCAATATCATATGGGTCCAAATCCCTTTCATAAAAGGAACCATCTTTTAACTCGTCAAATAAGAATGAACATGAGTATTCTGGAAATAAAGCCGAACCTCTATACATTCTAGTTAAGCTTCCTACAATAACTTCATCATCAAATATTGGTGTAGGCATTTCTTCGCATAGCTTCTTTAATACTTCTGCACGCTTTATAATGGCAGGTTTTGCTGGATTGTTTAAATAATAATCTGTAACAATTTTGAATCTCTCAATACATACTTTTGGCTTTGTCTCTCTATATCTATCCCTGATACGTGTTACTCTTTCTGAAACTGGTTTTAATGTATACATTAATTTCATCCTCTCTGTTACAGCTTTAATGAATAGTAACCTTTAACCCCATATCTTCCAATATGCTTTTCAACCGATTTACTTTTTCCTGTTTTGGGGGAACTGCTTCCAAAATTGGACCTTCGTGTTTAATCCTTTCGTATTTCACAACACCCAAGTTGTGATATGGTAACAATTGAACCATGTTGACTGAACTACCTAATTTTTTGCAAAACTCTCCAGTTTCTTTAATATTCTTTTCAGAGTCATTAAACATTGGTATTATTGGAATACGTATTTGAAAATGACCTCCAGCTTCTGCTATTTTTAAAGCATTCTCAAGTATAATTTCATTCCTTACACCAATTATTTCTTCATGTATATCGCTGTTCATATTTTTTAAATCATATAGAAAGAGATCTGTATATGGTAAAGCTTCCTTAATCCACTCCCACTTGACAAAGCCTGTTGTATCCAATGCAGTATGTAAGCCATTTTCCTTACATGCTTTCAATAGTTCAATTGTAAATTCATGTTGTGCAAGTGGCTCACCACCAGATATAGTTACTCCTCCCCCTGAAGAATCATAGAAGGGTTTGTCCTTTAATACTCTTTCTAGTACTTCTTCAACCGTATAATCCTTGCCTGACATATAAAGTGCTTCTGCATAACACTCTTTTACACACTCTCCACAGTCATCACACAAAGAAAAATCAATCTCTATTAATTGCAGTTCTTGTTGCTTTAAATCTGAATACTTTCTTATTCCAGGAGAAATTGCATTATGTGGACACACATTTAAACACTCGCCACACAAATCAACTCCAACGCATTTTATCTTTAACCAAGATAGTTGACTATCAAATCTTTGAGACTCTGGGCTATGACACCAAGGGCATCTAAGAGGACAACCTTTTAAGAATACTGTGGTTCTTATTCCAGGTCCATCTTGAACTGAAAATCCCTGAATATCATAAATTTTGCCTTTTATGTTACTTCTCATTAATACGCCTCCTCCGTCAGGTGTCAATCTATTTAGGAAAACATTATACTTATCAACACCTTATTAAACCTATATTAAATGTCCATTATAGTTTTATGAACTCCAGGTGCCTCCTATCGTGAGGTACCTGGGGTAAACTCTAGCATTAAATGATATTTTCATTTCTGCTTATAATGTCATTCTGACAATCTCTACTTAACTCTACAAAGTATGCTGAATACCCTGCTATTCTTACTACAAGGTCTCTATATGAATCTGGGTCCTCTTGAGCTGCTCTTAATGTTTCAGTATCTACTACATTGTATTGAACTTCCATACCACCCATTTCAAAGTACTTCTTTGTCATATCTCTTAACTTAGCTATGCCATCCTCTGATCTTAACGATACTGGATGTATCCTTATGTTTAGAGCAATTCCATCCATAAACTTTGAATGATCAAAGCATACACTAGAATTGAATACTGCTGTAGGACCATTTTTATCTCTGCTCTGTCCAGGTGAAGTAGCATCTGCTATTGGTTCTCCTGTTCTCCTTCCATCAGGTGTTGCCCAGGTATGATATCCTTGTGCAACGTGGTCTGCTGCACCATAAAGTCCTGATTTATAAACCTTGGACCTCTTGCTATAGCACTCCTGACAAATGTTATAATAAACATCTGTAATCCACTTCATCTGTTCATCTGCATAAGGATCGCTATTTCCATAGTGTGGAACTTCTGTTAGAATTCTCTGACGTAATAGCTCATATCCCTTCCAATTAGCCATAACTGCGTCATAGAGCTCTTTTGCTGTACATAGCTTCTTATCAAATACCATGTACTTAATTGTTGTCAAGGAGTCTGCAATTGTAGCAAGTCCTGTTGCTGTACCTCCAAATGAGTTGTATTTAGCTCCACCGCATACACAGTCCTTTCCAGATTCCATACAACCTTCTATGGATATTGAAAGAGCAGCATGTGGACAGAGGTAGGTGGTTAGATATTCAGTATAGTTATTGACTGTTACCTGCCACTTAAGTATATATCTGGCCATAGATTCAACTGCAGCCTTAACTTCTTCAAATGACTTCATATCATATAAATAGCCTGTTTTAAGCTTACACTGTTGTCCATTATATGGATTTACTCCATTGTTTAGTGCCATTGCTAATATTACACCAAAATGCGCACTAGCATGAGGTGCATGAACCCCATTAGGTGCTGGATAATCATTGCCGGAGCCGACAAACTCCTGACATCCAATTACGCTATAATCTCTAGCATCTCTTAGTTCAAATCCAAGTTCTCTCATTAGCCCTGGTATAACAACCTCATCATTTTGGAATAATGGAAGCCCTCCAACAAGTTTTGATGTTTCTAAAGCACAGTTCCAAAGTTCATCTGGTGTATTCTTATTTATCCTTAATGATATAGTTGGATCATGCAATTTTAGCCTTCCAACAGTCTCAAGAACCATATATGTTACAGGATTAGTTGCATCCTCTCCTGTATCACGGTTAACTCCACCTATTGTGGTATGTTGGTAGGTATTTCCTACACCTGTTGTTAGTGTAAGGCTTCTAGGAGCAGGACTGTAGAATGTATTAGATTTCAAGAAGAAAGCGTCAACTAATTCCTGTGCTTCATCCATGGTTATACGTCCGGCTTCAAGGTCTGCCTTAAGGTAAGGCCAAGTATACTGATCAAAACGTCCAAAGGCTAAAGCTGGGTAACGTGAATCCAAGCTTAAGAAAATCCTATATAGCAAAGTTGCCTGACAAGCTTCCCAGAAAGTACGGGCAGGATTTTCAGAAATCCACATCAAGCTATCTCCCATTCTTTCAAACTCTTTTTTACGATTTTCATCTTCACATTCTTTGGCTTTATCGTAACAAGCATTTGCATATCTTTTAATCAATATAGTTGCAGCATCGCATACGATAGTAACAGACTTATAGAACATATATTTATCTATATCCTCACCCATTAAATTGCCTTCATGGGCATCTATCCAGTCTTGAGCTTGTTTTTTAATAGCTCCATACCCAACATTTACAATTTTTTCGTATCCAGGAGTAAGGTGACCTACAGGAATACTCATAAGAGGGGCACCAGGAACATAGCTACTTACTTCTAGTTTGGCAAAATCTTCATATCCATCAGGTAGCCATGCATTAGGAACTGAAGTAAATGTTCTACCCTTCCAGTAATCTTTTATAGAACGCAGTGCTTCAACATCTTCAGGCGCTATTGTTAGATTTAATTCTTCATCTTCTGGATTGTGATATAATCCATCTTCTTTTAAAGTCCATTTTCCTTCTTCTACTTCTCTAAAAATGAATCCTGTACCTTCCCATTCTGGATAAACACAGTTTCCTAAGAAGTACTTACCTCTGTTTCCAACAAAGATGTCAAAGTCTTCCACACGTACAGTTACCTTAGAGCATACTTCACGAGTTATAAGTGGTATTCTGATAATAGGAACCACATTTTCGTACTTCTTGTATGCTTCTGTCACAATTAATGCTCTTTCAGCGTCAGTTTGAATTACTCTGTCACGAATTAGCTGTCTCATATTCTCTATGCGATCAGTTATAGGTCTAAACTTATACATATATGAACCCCCTTTTTAATTAAAATAGATATACGTATTGCTGATTTATTTATATGTCAAATTTCCAATGGCAGTTTTTCTGAATAGCTTTTCCTAAAAAATAAAGTTCATCATCTAAAAATTGGATAATTATAATAAGCAATAGCTGAAAAATCAATCCATAATGTAGCTTTATTATAACACCCAAAAAATTTGAAAACATTGTCACATACTTAGAAGTTTTTTAAATGTTTAATCGAGTTTATCAATTAATATGTGTTAGAATTTTCTAAAAAATCTAATGCTTTTTATAATTTTCTTTCTAACTCTCTTGTAATTTATTTGAATCATATCCTCATTTTTTGTAATTTCCTACAATACTTCTAATAGTCCAGCATTCAATGATTTTACTTTCATTGAGAGGAAAAGATTTAAGTTATGGTTAGAAAAAAAATTAGGAAACCCTCTTATTAATTTGAGAATTTCCTAATTTTTTGTAAGTGATGGCTAAACTATTTAAATACATTAGACAATACTATTGATAGTTGTCATATGCTATTTCTAATATCCTATTCACATCCTCTAAAGTCAGTTCACCATCATATGCGCTACACAATGGATCTGCACTATTATAAGCATATGGGCCTACTTCTAATACTTGTTCTCTTGTAAGTCCCAATTCTGTAAATGTTGGAATTTTTACTTCCTTTGCTAGTTTTCTCACAGCATCAGCTACTGCTTTTCCAATATGTTCTGGCTCCTCTGATTCAAACTCAACTCCCATTACTTCGCCTATTTTCCTAGTCTTTTCAGGATATGTTTTTGCAACAAATTCTATAACAGCTGGAGTTAACAATGCACAGCTTACACCATGTGGTAACTTATACCTATGTCCTAATTCATGTGCTAGAGAATGTCCTACATGAACTCCTGATTCATTGAATGCTATACCTGCCAGATTACTTGCAAATGCTAAATATTCCCTTGCTTCTATGTTATATACATCATTAACTGCAATTGGAAGCCATTTTGTTACTAAACGCATTACTTCATAAGCTAATAAATCAGAATGGGCTGTATTATTTTTTTCTGTTAATGCTTCATTTGCATGTGAAAATGCATCTAATCCTGTAAAGGCTGTAACAAATGGTGGACAGCCAACTATAAACTCTGGGTCTACTATAGCATAATCCGGTGGTGATGGAAGTCCAATTTTCGCATTATGCTTTGTTGAAGAAACAACCGCTACAAATGTAGCTTCAGAACCTGTTCCTGCTGTTGTGGGCATTAACAATATCTTATGTCTAGGATTTGCATAATCTTTCTGTCCATTAATATAAAGGGCAATATCATCTAATACGTCATCACCATTTGGAGCTACTGCTGCAATTGCTTTTGCAGTATCTAAAACACTTCCCCCTCCTATTCCTACAATACCATCAATATTATTTTCTCTGCATATTTTAGCAGCATCTATAATTGAGTAATCTGGACAATCCTGTAAAGCGCCATTCCAAACTATCACTTCAATTCCTTCACTCTTTAGGGATTCAGCTACCTTTCCTGGATGCCCTAAACTCTCAACGGCTTTATCTGTTACTAACATTACCTTGGTCATTCCTAATTCTTTTGCTTTTGCTCCAGCTTTCCCATGAGTACCTGTGCCAAATAGCACTGGAGCTAATTGTAAATATTCTCCTGTTTTTAACATATATTGTTCTCCTTTCATATATTTATAATTCAAAGGCTTCTTTATAGCCATTACCTATAGCATCAACTATTCTTCCTGCCTTCTTCGCATCTCCAAGCAAAATAACTCTATCAAATTCTTTCTTTAACTCATCTACCATTTCATCACTGGCTATTGTTCCAAGAGATACTACTATAGCATCAAAATCAAACCTATTAGTTTCATGTGTATCAGTTGTTTCTGTTACTACAGTAGTACCTTCAATGGCAATCAACTTATGTTTTGTATATAGTTTAGTTCCATGTTTTTCAATTCTCTTCATAACATCAATTAGATTTTGGAAGAAAACACCAGGGCCTATTTCATCCTTCATCTCAAATATAGTTACTTCATTACCTTGCTCACCTAATAGCTCTGCAGTTTCAATACCTGTCATACCAGAACCAACTACTGCAACTTTTTTACCTCTCAAACTTATATCTCCACTTAAAATATCAACAGGTGTATATACATTTTCACCATCAAGTCCAGGTATTGATTTTGGCATTATAGGATTAGAACCTTGTGCAACAAATACTGCATATGGATTCAATGCTTTTATCTCTTCTACTGTTGGAGCATGATTTAGCCTGATTTCTACTCCTAATTCTTCTAACTGGCCTTTTTGATATTCTATTAACCAAGCTACTTTTTCTTTTTTAGGTGGTTTAGATGCATAGACAACTTGTCCACCAACTTCAGATTTCTTTTCAAATATCACTGGTTTGAAATTTCGCAGTGCTAATATGCGAGCAGCTTCCATTCCTGCTGGACCTGCACCAATTATCATAACTATACGACTGTCACCATCTCTTTTCAACAAATGCTCTCCATAGTTAAGTTCTCTACCACCTTCATAGTTGATAGCACATGCCATTGGTTCGGGACTTATATCAGCATTCATCAATGTTTCCATACAATATAAGCAGGATATGCATTTCCTTATGCTCCTTTCTTTTCCTGCTTTTGCTTTATTGCTCCACTCCGGATCAGCAAAGAATTGACGCGCAGAAGCTATGAAATCAACTTTCCCTTCTTCTATTATTTGTTCTGCATATTCTGGATCACGTATTACAGACACTCCTATTACAGGAATGCTAACCTCTTTCTTTATCCTAGCTGCATTGTCAATTTTCCATCCTTGGTCAAATCCCACTGGTTCCCAAGCAGTATTCATGGTTTCATATATTCCAGAACTTACATCCAGTGCATTTACACCCATTTTTTCTAAATGCTTAGCTATTTTTATTCCATCATCCAGTTGTAATCCTTCACCTGGCTTTCCTGCGTATTCCATATATTCATTTGCAGAAAACCTTACAATAATTGGATAATCATATCCACATTCTCTTCTTATTCCTTCAATAATCTCGTCTAAGAATCTCATACGATTATCAAATGAACCACCATACTCATCTGTTCTCAAATTTGTATAAGGACTTAAGAATTGATTTATTAAATATCCATGTGCTGCATGTATTTCAACTGCATCTATTCCTGCCTGTTGCAATCTCTTGGCTGATTTGATAAATCTGTCAACAGTCTCCTTTATTTCTTCCTTAGTCATCTCGTGAGTAGGTTGATGTACTGCCTGACATTCTTTTTCACTTGGAGCAATCATTGCTTTATTGCCATTAATTGCTGCTATGCCCTGACGACCAGGATGATATATTTGAACAGCTATAACTGATCCGTATTTATGAATTTCATCTGCCAATCTTTTCAACCCGGGAATATACTTATCATCATCTACAGCCATTTGACGAGTATTTCCTTTACCAGTTTCAAAGTTTACACAAGCACATTCTGTTATTATTAGCCCTACGCCACCTTTTGCTCTTGCACCATAAAATGCAATATCTTTATCTGAAACGCTTCCATCTTTATTAGCCAAATGGTTTCCCATTGCAGTCATAACAATTCTGTTAGGAACAACCATTTTTCCAATATTCATAGGTGTAAATAACTTCTTGTACATAATATTCCTCCTTTTAGAATATATTAGGAAGCTCTATATGTTATAGTTTGCTTGTTTTTATTAGTTCCCCATAGGAACATTAACACTGTCAACACTGCAGCTATAACTGCTCCTATTATGAATACCATAAAATTATGATTAATACCTTTACTAATAGATGCAGCAATTGGATTAACAACATATGGACATACAAATTGTCCAAAATTTTGAGCACAAGTTACTACCGAAATTGCCATTCCTGCTGAAAATACATCTACAGAAGTTGATGCATTTATAAAAACTGCAGGTAATATTGCTGAAACTGCCATTCCACTTATAAAGCTTCCAACATGACACATTACAATACTATTAGCATAAGCTATAATTAAATAGGATACTGCTAACATAAGGCAACCAAAAGCTATTGTGTTATTCTTAAATGCTCTTGCATAGCTACCATAAAATAGCCCCATTATAATGCCACCTATTGCAAAGAATGCTAGTCCCAATCCAGAAACTGAAGCTGTTCCAAGTCCTTTTTCTTCTACAATATAAGATAATGAAATAGAATAGACATGCACAGATATAAATAGTATGAACGTAAATATTACCCAGCCCCAAGTAGATTTTGTAAGATTTGTCTTTTGTGTTTTCCTGTTTTCTTTAGCTTTTACAGGCTTATTATGTGGTACTTTAGAAAATACTAATATTAAAGATAATATTGCCAATAAATGTACGTAGAATATATAGTTCCATTTTATATCTGCAAGCCATCCTCCAACAAATACCATAATTGCTGCACCAGCCATTTGACTAGCTTGTAAAGTGCCCTGTGCTTTTTCCTGCTCTTCACCGCTGAAATGTTCAGCTATGATGGCAGTACTTACAACTTGACATATTCCTACTCCCACTCCTAGTAATCCTCTCATTACTAATATTGGTATTATAGATGTCATAAACACAGGCACTACACCGCCTATAAAAAATGCAAGAATACCTACAATAGCAATAATTTTCTTTGAAATAATTTGCATTAGTTTACCTACAACTATCGTAGTAGGAATGATTACAATACATGGTATAGAAATTAAATTTTGAATCGTAGTCTGTGATGCATCAGGGAAATTAGCGCCTATTGTTGCTAATGCACTAGTTATTCCAATGACACCCATCATCAATAGTCCTATACCGCAAATACCTAGCTTAATTCCATTTCTTTTTGTATCCACTAATATATCTCTCCTTCAACCTGTATATTTCTTTATCATATTGTATCAATTATAAAAATTCATTACACTGTTACAAACTGAGAATGTTTATAGCCTGTTGATGTATTTGTGATACTTTATGTTTGGAATTTATAACAAAAACTTATCTATATTTTTCAATAAGGTATTATTAAGTATCGCCCACCCATAACATACATACAAAAAACCCCTACAGGATTAACTCCTGTAGGGGTTTTTATTGGATTAACAAGCTCTAGCACTTCGTTCCTCTTCAATTTCACTCCATAGCTCGTCTGCTTTGTCTTTCCATTGTTCAGCATAAGGTTTAGTCTTTTTAACCAAGTCTTCTACATTTTCAGGTGATATCAAATCTGTAGACTTAGCGTTGGTTTCTTTAACCATTTTTTCAATGAATTCTGGATTCTCAAGCATTGGACATGGCATGAAGTGATTAGAATTAAATGGCATATTTTCTCGATAAGCCATAAATAATGGTTGTTTAAGAGCTTCCAAAAGACTAACATCTCTTATATTTACATTAGAATAGTGAACAAATACACAGGGTTCTACATCACCATTTGCATTTATGTGAAGATAGTTTTTACCTCCTGCTATACATCCTCCAGTGAAGCGGCCATCGTTTTGGAAATCCATCAGGAATATTGGCTTGCCACCCTTAAATGCTCTGGTCTCTCTTATTCTTCGGTATACATATTCTCTCTGGTCTTTGTTAGGTAAAAGTTCAACACTTGCATCATTTCCTATTGGCATGTAGTGGAAATACCAGGAGAATCTTGCACCCTTATCAATTAACATGTCATAGAACTCATCAGATGTAACATCTTTATAATTCTTGCTTGTATAGCAAATTGAAGTTCCGTACAGCAACCCATATTCCTTCATTAAGTCCATAGCCTTCATAACTTTGCTAAATGTACCGCTACCTCTTCTCATATCGTTTGATTCTTCAAATCCCTCTATGCTAATTGCCAGTGAGAAATTACCTACTCTTTGCATATCCTTACATAGTTTCTCATCAATAAGCGTTCCGTTGGTAAAAGCATGAAAAGCACAATCATTATGTTTTTCACATAGCTTTATAATGTCGTCCTTCCTTACTAATGGCTCTCCTCCTGCAAAAATATAAAAATGAGTCCCAAGTTCCTTGCCCTGGCTTATTATGCTGTCCATTTCATCAAATGTAAGATTTAAATTGTGACCATATTCAGCTGCCCAGCATCCAGTGCACTTCAGATTGCATGCTGAAGTTGGATCCATTAGGATAGCCCAAGGTACATTACACTGATGTAAATCTCTCATCTTATGAATCTTTTTTAATCCGTATATTGAAGATTCATATACCAGATTCATTACATGAGTTTTAAGAACATTTGGATGTACCTCTTTTATCATATTCTCTACATAATGAACCCATTTGTTGTCTTTATCCTGCACCAGATCCCTGGCCTTGTCATAATACACGTCGTTAAATATTCCTCCCATGAATTTTTGCGACCAGTCTACCAGGTTCAATACATTTTTTTCTACATCTTTATCAATATAGTTAAGGAGAATATCAGTAGTCTTTTCAAAAAGCTTTTTTCCAGCAGAATAGGTTAAATTCATATTACCCTCCCCTTTCTACTACACTCACCCTCACTAATATTAGACAAATATTTATTTTCTCGTTATAAGTATATAAAACTGCTCAATTTATTAACATATTCAAAATGGACTAAATGTGTGAAAATTACTACATATTGTTAAAAATGTATTATATTCCATACACAAATATCTTATTGTTGAAATAATCTGACTACATTGTATTGCAATAGAAATAGATAAATGAAAACTACTAACTGGAATTATAATATGATATAATTTATAAAAATAATCCTAAATTTAAGGAGTAAGGAATGAATAGAGGAAAAGTAATACTAGGAAAAACTATCTACGTAGCTACTAAATTTGTATCCAAGATATTAGATATAGTTATTAGAATAATGGATTTTTTCGTAAATGTATTAAATACCATTGCACATGGCTTTATAGCTTTAATTGGCATGGGAGGCTGCCTGCTTATATTTATGTTTTTAGGACCCTTTGGAATATACTTTCTTCTAAATCCATATGTTATTCTTTTATTTTTATTCCTGTTTGTACTTCCTTTGCTAGGGTCAAAATTTATATCCTTTTTAAAATATTTGAAGTACATGATTACAGAATATTTCTATGACATAGCCAACAACCTTATGTATAACACAAAGCGAAGATACACCTCCTTCTTTGAATATGGAAACAAATACAGAAGGCAGGAGGAAGCCAGAAAAAGAAAAGAACAACAGGAAAGAGCAGAAAAACAACAGAAGGAATGGGAAGAAAGATTTAAGCAATGGTATGAATATCAAAACCAGCAAAGAACCTATGGAGGTTATTATGACTATACTGGTCAGTATAACAGTTCAGGTAGCTATCAGTACAGCAACCCTATAAACGAATTTAAAAAGAAATATGAGGAAAGCTGTGATATACTGGGAGTTCCATATGATGCTGACAAATATCAGATAAAGCTAGCTTATAGGCAGAAGGCAAAGGAATATCACCCTGATTTAAACAAATCTCCTAATGCAACAGAAATATTCCAAAAAATAAATAGCGCCTATGAGTTTCTAAACGATGATAATATTGCAAGGTATAAAAACATGAAATAGCTGTTAACAAAAAGCTCTTTTCCGATTTCTTTAGAAAAGAGCTTTCATATCTCTACCTTCTTTTATATATGCGTATGAGTTCATCAAGAAATTCAAGGGTTTCCCTGTCTTCATCTTTTTTCCTTTCTTCACAATCTTGCGCTTCTTCTATTTCAGATACTTCGATTTCAGTTTTTGAACTCTTTATTGTTTCTTCAGCTTTTTCATAAATTTCTTCATGCTGTTCCTCCTGGATTTCCATAACTTCTTGATTTTCCTCAAATTCTGTCCTTTCATCCTCATCAATCACCTCTAAATCATTAATCTGTTGAGAACTATCTGCAGATTTCTCTCCTATTTCAGATAATATGGAATCATCAATCTCGTCTTCATCTATATCATCAATAGCTTTGATTAGATTGAATTCCATATATCTCACCTCTCATCAATTTCAGTTATCTTTTTAAACAGCTTATATATAGCTTCTTTATCAAATCCACATTCCTCTATTAAATGATATGTTATCTGTTCAGCAGTACTGTTTGAATAAAAGTCTTCATTTTTAGCTATATCTTCCAATACCTTGTCATATAGTTTCCTCTCCTCTGGAGTAAGCATATTGTATAGTTTACTTTTCTTTTTTTCCATTGCATCAGGCCTCCTTTTTTTCTTCATAGATTCCAAAGACTTTTATTCCAGGCTCTATTTCAATCATGCGATAGTTTTTATTATTTATTGATATAACGCCATTTTCATTCATTCTTATATCAAGGTTTAGGCTTTCAAAGTTCAACTTTTCAATGTAATATGGATTTATAACGACAAACACAGAGTTTACCTGTACTGGAGAAACATTATGTTTATTAGCTAGATTGGCCTGATTGGATGCATTTATCATAAAATTATATATCCTGTTATCATCCCCATCAAAAAGCTCCGAAAAGAATTCATCTTTATTAATATTATCTCCCATATAATATCACCCCGCAGACAATTATTGCTCATCGCTCTTTGTAATCTTCTTATCTGTATAAACATATATGTTTTCATCATCAATAACATTTTCACCAATACCGCTTATAGAAAGATTCCATTCTTCATCTATGTTTATAGATATGGGAATCATATCTGAATAGTTTTCTCCATTTAAGTACTCAAGCCCTAGTATGGCAACAAAATTATACTGACTTAATGTTATTTCCTTACACTTAAATGTATTTGCTTGGTTAGAAAGGTTAAGTAGCAACGAATGCTTAACGTTATTCACTTAAATCACCTCAAATATTCAGCCATTATCTTTTTCACTTCTTCGTTTTTTTCCTCATCGCTTAATTGTCTGTTTTCCCTCAGCTTATACATATTTTCAAGTATTATTGCTGGATTTTTTAGCTTTCTTATTGTTAATTCAATTTCATAATCCTTTGTATTTAGATGAACCCTGTTTAATTTCTGCTTATCGTTGTCCATATTTACTACCTCCTTTAGAATTTAACTGTTGTCAATTCCTTTCTGTCAGGCCCTTCTTCATCTCTGATAATAACCATATCTCCCTTTTTAGCCTTTTTACTCTGCTCTATTATTTTTTGAGTTTCTTCTCCTGCACTCATCCTGCTGTGATGCTCTACTTCAACATTCAAGTTTTTATACTTCGATGTCTTTTCATCATATGGCTCGCCATCTATATATACTTTCCCATCTATGTCAATTCTGATTTCACCTGGCATATCCTTATACTTCTTTTTGATTCTTAATTTAATCCAGTCATTGTTTACTCTCGTAACATCAGACATATCCTATCCCCCTTAAGCCAAACTTATATTAACTGTAGAAGAGCTCTGTGTCACAATGCTATATGCAGTGAGGCACATATTTGATTGCTGATTTGTATTTATCTGATTGGCAATTTTTGCTCCCATATAGGTATTCTCTCTTACTGCGGACTTTGATTTTGAAGGTGTGCTTGACATGGATATTCCCCCTATTTTATTTTTTCTATTATATCTTATGTAATTAAATAACAATGGTTCATGTTTGAATAAAAAGGACTGCCTCAAAAATAAGTATTTTGAGACAGCCCCTTTATTAGCTTAACTTCTCTAGCATTTGTCTTAACAGCTCTACTCCTTGCTCTCTAGAAACATTCCTTATATTTGGTTTCTGGAATACTGCTAATATTTCTTCAGCTCTTGGAGCTTCAGCTGGTATATCTGATTCTAGAGTCAGACTCTTCAATGGTATATTTAAGGGATGGAAGTTCTTACCATTTAGCATCAATCCATTTTTTGAAAATCCTACTTTCAAATTCATCTCTCCTTTCCTGCGATATAATCTCATTTTTTAATCTATTGAAAGGGGGAAAGTCCCCCTAATCTCAATTACTATGCATCTATAAGATCATTATCTAGTTGAGCGGCTATTCCTAATTGAGCTTCGATTACACTAGCTACCTGTGCTGCTATTATTGTTAGTACTTGTAATTGAACCTGAGTTACAGTTTTTTGATTAACTATAGAAGCAAATATTCTGTCTGCCATTCATTTTCACCTCCTCTTTTTGTCCTAGTACATAATATACATGTACAAATTTTGTGCTACAGGATATTAAATATTTTCATCCTATAAAAAAAAGCTTACAAATTTAACTTAGGTTAAATTTATAAGCTTTTTTTTCTAACAAAACCAATACTGCTTGATAGCTTGAAAAAAGGAGCCATATGGAAATATACACCTTTTTCCTTGTACTTCAATGTCCAGTGTTCTTAAGTCTCCTTCAAATATTTTTTCTCCTTCCAATTCTAGAAAGTCCACTGGCTTAACCAGATTCCTTGGCTTTTTAAAATCTACTATTCCGCTTTCTTTGAGAATATGATATACAAATTCAGAGCATAAGAACCTGTATTCATAACATGCTTCTTTATTACTTAGGTTGTATATCAATCCCATGTAGTTATACTTATAGCATTCAGAATTATATATAAACTGATTTAATAACCTGTTTACATTATTATACTGATCTTCTGTCACCTGAAGCTCAATAATCACTCCTGGCAGTATCTTTGAGAATTTATATCCTCCTTCGTTTAAATTTTCGTGTTTAAATCCTCCTATGAAAGGATAATAAGTCCACTTTCTCCCAAAACTATACATATATTTAAGTTCCCTATCCAGTGATATGGCTGCATGGGTATATTGGTCGTTGGTGAAATTATGAATAATCTTTGAAATAATTGTACTAGTCCTTGTAAGTACTACATATACGGAATGATTTTTCATTTAATTCCCCCTTATTAACGGATATATTAAAAGTATAAACTCTATAATACAATTAGGCAAACATTAATTTACTGTAGATTCTAAAACTTACAGAATAATATCATCTAATCTTATTTATAAAAAAGAAGTAAAGACTAAAAAACCTTTACTTCTTTTTACTCATCAATAGGCCAATTATCATCTTTTGATTTTACTATTAAAGTAATACTATATTTTAGGAAAGGTTCTTCATCATTTTCTTCACTGGTTACTTCAACTGCCTCTCCTTCTACTCTATACTCACTATCTGATACCTTTTCCATATTCATAATATCTATGGGGTCTGACCATGGACTTGAAGTAAATCTGTCTAAAGCTTTAGAATGAGATTTACAAAAAACTAAAAGCATCTCATAGGTAGATGCTTATAACTTATTCTTAAATTTATTTAGATCTATA
>ENA-OWPA01000330-OWPA01000330.1-bioreactor-metagenome-genome-assembly--contig:-NODE-330-length-72617-cov-5.057182_pt1 | contig 72617 bp, 72 predicted proteins | sample MGYA00238139_ERZ651803 | MGnify/ENA primary metagenome ERZ651803 (study PRJEB26909, sample SAMN07631231) | bioreactor metagenome | isolation source: Switchgrass digestor | place: USA: Dartmouth...
GCCCACCACCACGCCAATCCACACCAAGACTCCTCCTCTTGCTCACCTACCGGCGAAGCCCGCGCCTCACCAGATCGCGGGCCAGCGGCGTCCAGATGGCGTCGGCCGGGAGCTGCGTCAGGTCGCCCGCCTCCAGGGCCGCCCGGACATCCGCTTCCGTCACCACCCGCTTGCCGGGGCGGGCAGGGGCCGGCGAAGGGTCAGTGCTCACTGGGACCGCAGATGCCTGGGCAGCCTGCACAGCCGCATCCGCCGGCCGGAGCGGCGCAAGCAGTGTCGCAGCCAGCTGCCCCTGCCGCACCAGGGTCATGCCGTAGGAGCGCAGCGCAGTCAGCCGGTCCCGCAGCATGGCTGCCAGCGCAGGGGCGGGGCGAGCCCAGCTCTTCAGCGTCTCGCCGTCCGGGTCGCCTTCGTCCGCACAGGCCACCACCGGCAGCCCCTTCAGGAGGGCCATCAGCAGCACCGCAGTCACCTTGCTGTCTGCCAGCCCCACGGCCAGTTTGCTGGCCGTGTTCAGGCTGAGCCACGGCACCAGTACCAGATCGGTCTGCCAGACCAACTCCGGTACGGAGATGTGGCTTTCTTCATCCAGGCTGGCGGCGCAGCCCAGCGCCTGCTCCAGTCCGCTGCGATCCCAGTGGGAAGCCGCAGTCCGTGAGAACAGCAGGGTGGGCTGAAACCGTCCCGAGTCCCGCAGGCGGGCCAGTTCCGCCTTAATCAGCGTTTCGCAGCAGGGGGTCCCAGTCATCACCACCAGCAGCCGCTGGCTGCGGGCAGCCAGGACCCGCCAAACCTCCTCTACCACCACCTCAATCAGGGTCTCCAGGTCCATCCGCTATCCCTCCTGGGGCTGCGAAAGCAGCGCAATCCCCATCGGGGTCACCAAAGCCGGCCGTGCCGGAATCACCACAGGCAGCTGCAGCACCCGCTCCAGCACCTCGGCGATACCGGGCAGGGCCGCAGTGCCGCCCACGAGGTAGACCCGCTCGGCCGGGCACTGGCGCAGGTGGCTGGCCACAATGGCGGCCACCTTCTCCACCACCGGCCGCACAGCCACCGTCACCTCCCGGGTGTTCGCCGGATTCAGCTTGAACTGCTCCGCCTCTTCAAAGGGGAGGTTGAGGTGGCCGGCCAGCACCAGCGTAAAGTGGGTGCCGCCGGTAGGCTCGTCGGCGGTGTAGACCACCTTGCCAGACCGCAGGACCGAGATGCCAGTGGTACCGCCGCCCACGTCCACCACAGCGCCATCCTGAACTCCCAGGAGGGCGCCGGCAGCGGTGGGTTCATCGACTACCCTGGTCACCTCCAGTCCGGCCGATTCCAGGACGTTGCCGGTGATCCGCTCCGCACCGGCGCCGGTTCCCGGCGGTATGGCGCAGGCTGCCTGCCTGAGCGGCCTATGCAGCCGTTCCTCCAGGCTCTTCACCAGCCGCTGGGTGATTCGCACCGCCCCGAAGTAGTCGGTTACCAGGCCGTCCCGCACCACCCGGGCCGGCTCCAGCGCCCCCGCCACCGGTTCACCGTCCGCATCAAGGACAGCCACCATCACGTGGGCTGTACCCAGATCAACGCCGGTGCGAACCGGTCCCCGGGTGGGAACACACTTGCCCTCCCGGACAAGGTTCCACATCCGTTCCAGCCGGTCGTCAGCCGTGGGGTAAGGCTCTGCAGTGACCGCATTCATCGCTGCCGTCCCTCCCCCACGCTGAACGCAACAGAATCCCGTTTCACCTCCAGCCACCCCCGTTCCGCAGTTGGAGAATCCGCCCCGTCAGCGTTGGCGCATTTCGCCGTAGTGGATGCAGCGCCGGCGGGCCTGACCGGGACGCCGGGGGCAGGCCGGATCGCCGCAGAGGTTGCATATCTCCTGGTCGCCCTCCGCTTCCCCTGCCGCCAGGGGGAGTTCAGGCGGACCGGTGGCATCCTCCGGATCGATGCGGCGCGGCGGTGCAGCCTCAGCAGGGGACGCTGTTCCGCCAGTCCCCCCTTCGGGGGCCGCCTCGTCGGGAAACGCCCCCGCCTGAGCCACTTCTTCGGCGCCCCGAACGGGCCCGGTTGGAATGGAACGGCGTGCCGTCTGCTCCGCCGGCGCGGGCTGCGGCTCGGGTGCAGGTTTCTCCTGGGGTGCAGGCTGCGCCGGTCCAGGCTGCGGTGCAGGTGTGCTCGACGGTTCAGCCGGCTTGGGCAGCAGGCGCTCCACATCCGGATGGGGACGCGGAATCACCAGCGTCCGCACCACCTTTCCTACCCGGCTCGCGGCCGCTGCCCCGGCGGCCACCGCCGCCTGCACAGCCCCGACGTCGCCCCGCATCTTCACGGTCACCATGCCGCCGCCCTTGGTCAACTCGTAGCCCAGCACCTGGACGTTGGCTGCCTTGGCAGCTGCATCCGCCGCCTCCATGGCCGACACCATGCCCACAGTCTCGATGAATCCAACAGCCTGGCCCTTCATGGCGCCTCCCTCCCCTGTGTATCGCCGGGAATAGCCAGAGGCTGCACCTTCACCAGCCTCGCTGCGTTCATTCCCATGGCCCGGGCGGTTTCCAGATTCACCTGTCCGCCCGGCACCATGAGCAGCGGGCTCCCCTCAGGCTGACGCCGCTGGTGCAGCACCAGCGCGCCGCTCTCGTCGAGGCCCAGCCCTACCTCTAGTCGGGAGGCCCGCGCCGCCTGGTGAGCCATGGCCACCGCGGCAGGCTGCGCCTGCCGGCCGGCTTCGCCCCGAGACCACTCCACCAGGCTGGGCACGCCCTCCTCTTCCAGGCCCGCCAGAATCTCGGCGAGGGTAGGCGTATCCCGCCACGCTTCGTCCACCCGTAGAACCACTGTAGGGCGGTCCTCCTCCACGCGGGCCATCACCGGTCACCTCCGGCCCGCCAGGTTCCCTCGCGGGAGAGGACGATGCCCGTGGCCACGGCATTCCGGGGACCTTCCGTGCCGCGGATGTTGCCGGAGCCGGCCACTACCCCGTACTCGGCCAGCGCCTCGGAGATCATCCCGGGAATTTCGAAGTCCAGCGCCGAGCCGCCCACCATCACCACGAAGGGAATGGCCCGGATGTTGCCGCCTGGGGCCACCGCCTTCAGGGCTCTGAGTGCGTTGGTCACAAACACCTTCCGCTTAGCCGCCCGCCGCACCCGCACAACATGGTCCAGGCTGTGCCGGGTGTAGAGCGGCTCCAGCCCCTCAGGGGTGATCAGCATGAGCCGGCCAAACAGCTTCGGGTCCAGGGCCTGTTCAAAGAAGCGCACGCCGCCGTCCTCCAGCCGAATATGGTAGAGGCTCTCGCTGCGGGCCAGTGGATAGCGCTTAATGGCCTCCGCCGCGTCCCGGTCGTTCAGCCCCAGTTCCGAGTTGATCAGCATCGTCACCAGTTCACCGGCGCCGGCCATGTGAACCGCCTTCACTACGCCGTTCCGGTCCATCAGGGCGGCGTCGGTGGAGCCGCCGCCCATGTCCAGAATGGCCAGGGGCGTGTCGGTACCGGGGGTGGTCAGAGCGCCCAGGATGGCGACTTCGGCTTCCCGACCTGCCACCTCGGTGATCACGCCTGACTCCCGCTGCACCTTTTCCGCCACCAGCTGCATGGTCCGCCTTGTGGTGCCCACCATGGCGGCCAGCACCACGGCGTTCTCCTGGGAGAACTCCTCGGCCAGTCCGCCCTCCACTTTGACCGGTACAAAGGTGTCGGCGGCCAGCACGTCCTGAATCCGGATCCCGTCAGGCGGCTGCTGAGTCAGGTCGCCCATGGTCTGGCGTACCCGCTGCATCATGCCGCCCACGTTGGTGCCGGCCTCGCCGGTGACATCCTTCAGTGGGTAGAGTTTCTCCACCGCCTGCATGATGGCCGCGGCGCCGGCATTCACATCCACATCCAGCCGGCCAGTCTCACCGATGATGGAGAGGGAACCGGCGGGAATGGTCCGGGCCTTCACCTCGCCCTTGGGGGTCTTGATCACCACCGCGGAACGATTGCCCACCAGTGCCCGGGCCACAGGCACCACAGACTGGGTCTCTTCCGGCGTCAGGGAGAAGAGGGTGGCAATCCCGTAAGGGTTGGAAAGCGTCCGGATGTACTGTCCGGGCTCCGCCACCTCCACCGCTCCGGGTACCTCCAGGGGCACCTGGTCGATCCGGGTCACCTCATCCACCACAGGAATCTTGCGGACCAGCCGGTTTACGATCAGCACCCCGTCGTCCTTGGCGGCGATGGCCGCCTGCACGTCGACGCCCCGGTCCACGGCCCGGTTGATGGCAGCCGCCGCGTCGGCAAACTGCCACTCCCGGCCGATTACCGCGATCACCTTGTCCCCTGGCGGCAGCTCGGCCAGCCGCTCCAGCCGCACGATGCGGCCGGTGCCCATGCCAACGCCGCCTGGGGTGTTGGGGTTGTGGCCGATCAGGGTCGATTCGGTGATCACGGTCTCAGTCAGGGTCTCCATGGCCACATCGGTAATCACCGGCGTCGCTTCGTTCAGATAGATCCGCTTCAGGTCGCTCAGCCGGCGGCCGGCCATGCGCAGCGCATCCTGCACGCCCCTCAGCACGCCGACGCTGTTATCCTGCGTTCCCTTAATCCCGGTGGTGGGCACCAGGGCGGTGGCCAGAAACCTGACCCCGCCCTGCAGATCCACCTCTGCCAGGGCCACTTCTGTTGAGTTGTTCCCAATGTCTACCCCGGCTACCAGGGTCAGCACGGAGCCTCCCCCCTCGTGCGGTTCTGCTAGTCTGTCCGCAGCACTCCGCGGCGGGCGTACACTGCAGCAGCCTCCCGCACCAGAGCGGCGCACCGCTTCGCCCCGTACTTGGTCTCGAGTTCGTCGGCGATGGCCTGCAGTTCCTCAGCCGTAGACCGGTTCGGCCGCAGGGCGTTGTACATCTGCAGGATCCGTTCGTCCGGAATCCGGTTCAGCTCCGCCGCCCGCCTCAGGTTCTCCGCAAGCTGCGGGCGGCCGATCTTCTCCGCCACCTGCGCCTGGTACTCCAGGGCCGTCGGCGTAATCCGCAGGTCCTCTGCCGTGATCTCGCCGCTCATTACGTTCCTGAGCGTGATCTCGTCCAGGCCCTTGCCCCGGGGCGTCCGAATCAGGTCCGGCCGGTTTTCCGCGAGGGGATAGTCCCGATGCGGATCAATGCTGATGACCGCTCCCCCGCCGCCTGCCGCAGCAGGCTTCTCGCGGCATGCCTGGCTGGTTCCTGGCGCTTTGGCCGTCTCCAAGTTCATGGAGCGGATCACTTCACGGACGATACGCTCCATCTCCTGCTGGTTCAGCATCACCGTCACCTCCTTGCCGGCCCGTTACCGGAAGACCGGCTCAAGCTCTACAGGCTTTGCCCCTTGTTTCACATGCTCGGTCTCTTTGATGTGCAGAATCGCCGCCACCGCCTGAAACCGGGGACGGGCCATCTGATCGTTCTTCACCGGTACCGGATCCGGCGAATCGCCCTTGGCGTAGCGAGCCGCGTTCCGCCCAATGGCCCGGTAAGTCTCCAGATCGATGACCGGCGCCTGCGGGAACAGCTCCAGGTTCTGCAGCGGCTCCAGATCCTTCTGGTGGATCACCGTGGTGCCGCGCGACTGGATGCCGATGGCGATGCCGGAGCCGGAGAGCCTGGCCCCCGTAAGGCCCACGAAGGCCACGTCGGAGGTGTGCCGGACCCGGACGACGCGGGCATGCAGCCCTTCTTCCTCGATGCCCGCCATCAGTTCCCGAAGCACCTGGGCGTGGGGGATGTCCAGGATGGTCTTCTGCATGGCGCCGCCAAAGGCCGGGGCCACCGCGATGACCACCTCGTCCCGCCGGGTGCCGGGCTTGGCCTCACCCAGTTCCCTCAGTTCCAGATGCTCGCCGGCCGGGCAGTCGGACGCCGCCGGGCGGGCAGTACGGGGCGCTGGCGCCGGGGCCGCCTCTGTAGTGCAGCCCTGGGCGGCAGTCAGCTGCTTGATTACCGCGCTGACCACCTGCTCGATCAGCTGTGCGTTGACTTCCACGTTCCACCCTCCTCTCAGCGGCTACTTCCCGATCTCCTTGGGGTCAACAGCAAAGGGCAGGTCCTTCAGCAGCTCCCACCGCTCGCCTTCCAGCCGGTACCCGGTGCCCGGTCCGGCGTAGTCGTTCGGAGAGTTTACAGCGGAGACCACTCGGAAATCCTTGGTAACGGTGGAGGAGGTGTGCAGGTAGTCGCCGGCAACCCGCAGCCGCAGCATGCCGAGCACGGACTCCGCCACATCCTCGAAGCCGTTCTTCGCCAGGGCCTTCACCACATCCAGGCCAGTGATGCCCCGGGTGATCAGCCCCTGGGCGGCCTTCAGGTCCTCCACCACGTTGCGCGGCGGCACATCGTCGGTGGTGTTGGCGTAGGTGGCAGCCTCCACTTCCTCGTCGGTAATCGGCGGGAAGCCCAGTTCCTTGAAGACCGCCTGCATGGCCCGGGCCGCCTTGTTCCGCACCCGGATGACGTCCTCTTCCTTCACCGGGTTGAGGCCGCCGTCCACCCGCAGGTCCCGCTGAATCGCCAGGTAATCGTCGATATCCTCAATGTCGAAGTTGGCGCCGGCAAACATGTTCTCGATGTTGGGCACGGCGCTGTAGCCGGAAAAGATGTAGTCGGTGCCCGGCAGCATCTGCATCAGCGTCCGGGCAGTCCGGCGGAAGGGCGAATGGCTGAAGGTCTGGTCGTTGCCGGAGGCCACCTCCAGGTCCAGCCACAGCGTGCAGAGGTTCTCCGCCAGCACCGCCCTAATGCCGGAGGGCACCGCACCAGGCACGCCGATGCAGGAGATGGAGCCGTTCTGCAGCCCCTGGACGCCCGCCGCCTTGGTGATCATGACGCAGCGGACTTCCAGGTAAAGCATCGACTTGCCCTCGGCGTAAGCCATCTGCACTTCCGAGCCAGTACCGGAGGTAAAACGCATCTTGACGCCCCGGGAGGCGTAGGCCGAGGCCAGGAACGCCTTGGAGTACGGGGTGTCGTCACCGTCGATGAAGACACGCTCGGTGCCGTAGACGGAAATAGTCTCGGCGTAGGCGGTGAGGCCGCGCATGCCGAGCTGCAGCTCCATCGACTCCTCAAGGGAGCACTGCCACAGAACGCCCGGCCGGCCCACCTGGCTGCCCACCGTCAGGGCCAGGGCATTGAAGGGAGCGTAGCGGACCACGCCCACAGTGGTCTCCATCTCGATGAAGCCCCGGAGCGCCGCCTCAGCCGCGTCAGCCGCCATGAGCACCGGGTTGTCGCGCCGGTTGGTCACGTGGCACTGGTTGCCCGGCTGCTTCCGGGAACGCATCTTCTGGACCGCCATCATCATCTCGACGACGTTCATCTGGTTCAGAACTTCGCTGATCTTGGCCGGGGTCAACCCCTTGGCCAACTCCACCAGCTTCTGCCGGGGCACGTTGATGTCCACCAGCATCCGGGCCAGGTCCACCGACGTCATGGCCATAGCGCTGGGGGCAATCTTCGTGTCGATGTAGTGATCGGCGATGAACTGCTCGATGAAGTCGAAGTCCTCCCGCCGCTTGCCGTCCATCTCCACGACCTTGCCGTTTTCGATGCGGATGCTCGGCTTGGGGTCGTTGGGCCCGTCCATGGCTACGAGGCCAACTTCAGGCCACTCTTTTGTGAATCCGTCCTTGTGTACGTCGCGGGCTTCGAGCACTTCAAAGCGCTTGGATCGAGTGCGAGCCATTCTTCTCCCCCCTTCGCCCAATTAGATGTACGGCGTGGTCGTGGACTTGGGCGGCTGACCCCAGGCGCCCAGGAGCTTCAGCCCCGCCTCCCGGGCTGCAATAATCGCCTGCCGCACGGCGCCCGAGTCGCCCTTGATGTTGATGGCGAACTCGTTGGTCAGAGAGGTGTTGTGGCCCGGGCTGAGATACGAGATGATCTCCACATTGGCAGCCTTCACTGCAATATCGCAGATCACCACGCCGATACCGGCGGGGGCGCCCAACACCAGACCGTAGGCCTTGCCGATCTCCGCACCCAGAGCCTTGGCGCAGGCCTGGCTGGCTCGCGCAGTGTACTGGAACTCCAGGTGGCCCTGGTCGTTGCCGTACACATCGCCAAAAGTCCGCTCCAGTTCCCGAAGCGTCACCTCCACCGCCCGCCGGGCGTCGGAGACCTCCTCAGCGCCGAAGATGATCAGCGAGCCGTGACCCGCACCGCCCTTGGTGTCGCGGGGCAGCTCCACCGCCAGGACCTCGGTGTTGGTGGCCTTCACGCCCTCGTCGGCCGCCAGGATCTGCGGGCCGGCGCCGGTGCGGGCGCTGATGATGCCCAGGGACCGGAATCTCGGATCGATGCCCATCTCACGGTGGAGGTTGGGGTCCAGGCTGGCGATGACAAGGCCGATGGTTTCACCCAGGGGCGATACACCCACAAACTCCGTCAGTCCGGGATGAACCGGTCTGGCGGGCGGATCGCACTTGGCCGGCTGGTCGGTCGGGCTCAGCCGCTGCATGACCCGCTGCACTACCTCCTGAACCATGTCTTCTGCCATGATTTCACCCCCGTGTTAGCTCAAACCCAGGCTGCTTACTCCATGTGCGGCAGGATCTTCTCAGTGTCCGAATGGGGCCGCGGAATCACGTGGACCGAGACAACCTCGCCCACAGCCCGGGCCGCAGCGGCGCCGGCCTCCGTGGCCGCCTTGGTAGCGCCCACATCGCCGCGGACCATCACCGTGACCAAGCCGCTGCCGATCTTTTCGTACCCGATGAGCCGCACGTTGGCGGCCTTCACCATGGCGTCAGCCGCCTCAATGGCGCTGACCAGCCCCTTTGTCTCCACCATTCCCAAAGCCTCAGACGTCACGTGGAACCCTCCTCCCGTAAACGCTTAATGTGCCGGCGAAGCTGATCCAGCCCCTCACCCGTCAGGGCCGATACGCGCAAGTATGGACCGTCCACCCCACAGGACTTCAGGTGCGCTTCGGCCCGCTCAGGCTGGGCATCCGGCCGGTCGATTTTCGTCACTACCCCCACCACCGGCACCGGAAAGACCCGGCAGAACTGCGGGGGCAGCGCCGGGCGCTGGGCCACGGCATCCTGAATCACCATCACAGCCGCCGTGCGCATGGCGGTGCTGATCAGGTTGCTGTGAAAGCTGGGAATCTCGACGTACTCGCCGGGCGTGTCAATCACCCAGTCCCGAAACTCCACCATCTGCGTCTTCCGCACCCGGTCGCCGCTTTCGGTAAGGGCTTTCAGCAGCGTGCTCTTGCCGGCACCGATGCGGCCGATTACCATCACCGGCTTCATGAGCGGGTCACGGGCGCTGCACTGTAGCCCAGCGTTGTGCTCAGGTAGTCCACGATGCGGGCAAGCGCAGTCTCCACCGCCGCCACTTCGCCGGTGAACACCAGCGTGCCGGTAAAGCGGTCCAGAAACCCCAGCTCCACCGCAGCGTACTTGGTGGCCAGGTCTCCGGCGATGATGGACGTTTCGCTGGGCGTCAGGGTCATGATGCCCACAGCCCTGGCGCGGTCCAGTCCGATCAGCTCACACAGCCGGGCCTCGGGATTGGCGATGAGATGGGCCAGCGTTACCTGCTTACCAGGTACGTACTCCTGGATCGACCGCTGCTTCTCCACCATCTGCCTCCCTCCCAGCACCGGACCGGCCCCCTGCCCCCACCGGTTGGAACAGGACGTCCCGGTCACGGCGGTAGTATGCCTCTCTTTCACAGGGACTTTCCTACAAAAATGGCCGCGCGCAGAACGGCTGCACCTCTTGCACAGTGCAGCCGCTTGCTTGATGCGGTGAGTTCGGTTGAAATGCCCGGCGCCAGGTCACACTACCGCAGGCAAGACTTGAACCGGATTCCTTAAAGGGTGGGTTGCCATGCCGTCCTCTCTGTTCTACGTACCAACCCAAATCGTGCACGGCGAAAACGCACTGGCTTCTCTGCCGGAGAATCTCAAGCGCCTGGGCATCCGCCGGCCCCTGCTGGTGACCGATGATGGCATTATCAAGGCGGGCCTGGCGGACATGGTGCTGAAGATCATCGGCAGCAACGTTCCCATCTTTTCCGATGTGCCGCCGGACAGCTCTATCCAGACCATCGTTGAATTGCTGCGCTACGCCGATGAAGTGGGCGCCGACGGCTTCATCGCCGTAGGCGGAGGCAGCGTCATGGATACTGCAAAGGGCGTCAACCTGGTGGCTGCAGTGGGCCCCGACCTGACAGACACGGCCGGTGCCCGCCGGTCCGTGCAGTCCCGTCCCATGGTGGCCATTCCCACCACCGCCGGCACGGGCAGCGAGGTGAGCCCCTACAGCGTCATCTTGGATGAAGAGGCCGGGGTGAAGTATCCTCTCTCCGACCCTCGCCTCCTGCCGGCCATGGCGGTGCTGGCGCCTGAACTGACCCTCGGGCTGCCTCCCAAACTGACCGCCGCCACCGGTATGGACGCACTGACCCACGCGGTGGAGGCCCACGTCTCCACCGGGCACAACCCCTGCAGCGACCTCTTCAGCCTGGCCGCCGCAGCCGCGATTGTACGGGCCCTGCCCCAGGTGATGGCAGAACCCAAGAATCTGGCCGCCCGCTCGGCCATGCTGACTGCCAGCTGCCAGGCGGGCATCGCCTTTAGCAGCGCCGGCCTGGGCGCCACCCACGCCATCGCCCACGCCCTGGGCGGCCTGTTCCATGTCCCCCACGGCGTCGCCAACGCCTGCATACTGCCGTACGTAATGGAGTACAACGTGCCGTACGCCACCGAGCGGCTGGCCAGCATCGCCCGGGCCATCGGGGCCGCTGAGCCGGGCGGACATGATGGCGAGACCGCCCGGAAGGGCATCGCCGCGATTCGCAAGCTCGTAAAAGACCTGGGGCTGCCGGGGCAGATCCGCGACCTGGGGGTGAAGCGGGAGGATCTGCCAAAGATCGCGGCCCTGGCTGCCCGGGACGCCACCCTGCCCACTAATCCCCGCAGGGCCACCGAGGCGGATATCCTGGCCCTGCTGGAGCGGGCTTACTGATACAGCGGATGGGGGTAAGACAACGACAAGGACTGCGAGACCGTGTGACAGGGAGATCTGTCAGACGATCTGCGCAGTCCTTGTGATATTTCCGCCACCTGCCGGCACGACCAGGCAGCTGGCTTCATTCGATTACAGGCCCAGGCAGGCCAAGCCGGCCGGAGCCGTGCGCCATGGCCGTGCAGGGCAAGGGTTTGTGAAGACTTGATAAAGCTGACATCCCTTGGGTAGGACAAAGGCGTCAAGGTGTTTAAGGGAACGGACCCGCTGGGGCTGAAAGGCCCATCCGAGCGGTGACTTAAAGATCTTGACAGGTGCTCTCAGGCATGGCCTTGTCAACCCCTTTAAGTTGGGCCGTTGACTTAAACATACTGACAGTTCCATCTCCCCAAGCGCTGTCACTGTCTTTAAGTCAGGCCTAACAGCCCGGATGTTTCAGCCCACCCTGGACGTTACTTAAACAGTTTGACACCCAGGCCTCGGCCTGGAGAACGCAACGTCTTTAAGTATGGGCTTCATATGCGGAAGCGCTGCAAATCCAACTGGAAGTATGAATAACGCTGCTCACATCGCCGTGATTAGGAACCTCACGAACATGGTGCAGTACATCCAAATGCTCGCCAGCTCTCTCCAAAGTGAGCGTTGGTTTCTGCCTGCTTGTTCGCCTTTGTGTACCTCAGTCGCCAACCTCCGGACCAGTGACGCTGTTAGTGGTCGCAGCTGCCCGATCAGACTGACGGTACCTTGTCACCAAAACGCCTCCGAAGGAACCTGTAGACCGCCACACTGCTCAGGATCGCAACGCCGGTCCTGACCCCCTGCAGGTGTTCAATGGGCAGCCTGTTCACAAAGAGAATTGCCAGCCCGGGTAGGCTAGAACGTGCTGTCGTATGTCTGCTGTGCAGGTGCCGGTCTGGAATCCATGCCCAGGCAAAAGCCCGGCGTCGCCGAATCGCCTAGCGTCATGGACGGGTCTCCCCCTTTACATCAAGTGCCAAACCGCTACATAGTGCGCAGCGCTGCCCGCCATCACGAAGAGATGCCAAATCTCATGGAAACCAAAGTTCCCTGGCCAGGGATTGGGCCACTTGGCGGCGTAGAAAACGGCACCCACTGTGTATAGGATACCGCCGGTGACGAGCCAGGCGAGCACAGTTGTAGACACTGCCTGGGAAAGCGGATAAATCGCGATTACGACCATCCACCCCATCAAAACGTAAAAGGCCGTGGAAAGCCACCGCGGTGCTCCCATCCAAAAAAGCTTCACCGCCATGCCTACCACAGCACAAGCCCAGGCTGCCGCGAAGAACGACCATCCCCATGGCCCCCAGAGAGGCCCCAGGGTAAAGGGCGTATATGTGCCTGCAATCAGCACGTAGATCATCATGTGGTCCACCTTGCGCAGCGCCAGCGTTGCTCTGGGGCTTAACTTCAAGGCGTGATAGAGGGAACTGGCGCTGTAGAGCAGAATCAGGCTGACTCCAAACACGGCACAAGACACTACGTCCCAGATCGTCCCCAACATGCGGGCCCGCTGAACCAGGGCGATCAACCCCACCACTGAAGCTGCGGCGCCTGTCATGTGAGTCAGCGCACTGACTGGATCCTTCAGTTTCACAGTACTGATCCCTTTCTAAGCCGTTTGGACCATCATAGCACAACTGCAGTGACGATTCCCGCAGCAGCCCTTGTGTACAGTGCAGGAACAAGTTTCGGGCCCGGGACAGCGCTCCTCACACTGCCACGGGCCCGCTTCAATAGGGGGGCCAGTATCGGTCCAGCCTCAAAAGGGGGAGGAAAAGGGCTGGGGCACTGACACTGATTATCAATCTCATCTACAATATAAGCCAGCGTTCGACCTGCCGTCAAGCCCGAAATTGGCATCTGTCCTAACCCCGGCGCTCCGCATTAGCACAAGGCTTCAGGTCTTTCTACTCCATCTCCGCCACCAGCGGCCGGGCTTCCACGCCGGCAGCCTCCAAGTCACTACCCGCCCCGTCCAGGGTAGCACCAGCGCTGCGAAGGGTGCACGCAAAAAGGCGCCCCCGCCGGAGGGGCGCCAATGTGCACGAGTCTTACGCCTGCCTGTTTTCCTCTTCAGCCCGGTTGGCCTGCTTCCAGTGATAGAGATAAGCCGGAACGACGATCACCAGGAAGATGGCACTCTTGGCCAGGCCCTGCTGGCGGTAGATGGCCTGCCGTCTCTCATCCTCCTGCCGCTGCTCTTCACATATCCGCAGGGATTCCTCATCCATCGCACCATCTTTTTCAGTGGGGGTGCAGGTCCAATAGGATGGAGCGGGCCAGATTAGATCCACGGCGTTGCTGGCAAGGTTCCAGAAGCCTACGAGGGACATGATGAACGTGACCAGGCTCACCACGTACAGGTATGCCTTGCGCAGACTCCACTTCACGGGATCAGCCTCCTTTGTCGAGGACAGGCGGGCTCCAGTCAGTTTACTTTAAGGACGTTTTCCCGAACCGGTGCGTTTCAATCTCTCAGCAGTCTCTCTACGAGCATACCAGCGTGGCTTACCTTTCGGCAACTGGAATACCATTTTTTGAATGCTTGGTCACAAGGAGACTTCGGATGGTCTCCAAAGCCCCTGGATTCCCCCGTAATCCTAAAAGGTGTTATGATTCAACTAGGAACCTGTCCACCTTCGGTATCCTTCAAAACTCAAGCCGCACACAAATGTGCGGTGACCGAAGGAGGGGAGATCTCCCATGCGTTTCTCCGGCAGTTTTGACTATGATGCACCGCCGGCAGTTATGTACCGCATCTTCACCGACCGAGAGGCCTTAATCGAAGCCACGCCCGGTCATGTCACCCTGAACGAGATCGCTCCTGACCGGTACGAAGCAGAACTGAAGCTGGGGTGGCCCCCGCTGACGCTGGTCTATCGCGGAACCCTTGAGGTGACAGACCGGGTGCCGGACAGCTCCTTCCACTTCCTCGTAGAGGCAACCTCAAGCAACAACTTTGGCCGGGGAGAGGCCCTCTTCCGTTTTCTCCCCCTCCCTGACAACCGGTGCCGGGTGGAGTATGATGCAGACATCCAACTGGGCGGGGTTCGGGAGGTACTGCCGACACTGGCCCGACAGTTGGCCGACTACTTCATGCGGGGCATGGCCGAAGTGCTGGCCCACCGGCGTAAAGAATTTGAATAATGGGCGCCAGGAACGTAGAAAGGCCTGGAAGCGGTTGATCCCACCGATGCGCTCCCGGGCCTTGTCATTTCAGCCTGCCAAAACGGGCGGTAGCTCTCCTTCGGTCCAATCGTCCCCATCGACAATGTATCTACCCATTCTGTGCGAAATCATGCCTGCCACGCCAGCAGCCCCCTCACTATATACCCAATTCCGGGTATTGGCCAGCGACTTGCCTGGACAGCCCCGCATTCTCCATTGTACGTTATAAAATACCCATAAGAGTGCGCACGAACGGAATTTATGACACTTTAGTGTGCGCGTTTTATTCACTCATAGTGCGCGTGCTTTTGCATGCTCTTACAAGGTGTCCAGATCTTTCTGGTGGGGAGTGCGAAAATATGTCGCTCCGCATGATGCCCGGCGGCAGGGAGGACGCTCACGACTACACGACCCAGTACCGGCTCATCTTGGAGGCACTGCACGACGCCGTCCTCTTCGTACATACCGACGGCACCATCATAGATGCCAATCGCGCCGCCGAAAAGCTCTATGGCTACACCCGCGGCGAACTGCTCAGCATGTCCATCCATGATCTATGTGCACCAGAGGCGCTGGTGACAGCCACAAAGGAGAATGCCGGTGCTGGGGGAACGACCACGGAGTGCGTTCACAGGCGCAAGGACGGCTCCTACATCACCGTGGAGGTGACCTGCCCCGCAGCCAGCGTCCCCGGCGTGCCCTTCCGGCTGACCCTGGTGCGAGACATTACCGCTCAGAAGCGGCAGCAGCTCATTCTTGCCCTGATTCGCACGCTGGACGAGCTAGTAAAACAGGCGGAACTTCCGGGTGACTGCCTGCAGGAGATCTGCAGCAGAACCGCAGAGAGCCTCAACCTCCCGTTTGTGTGGATCGGCCTGAAGGCGCCAGGCGGAGCTGTTCACGTCCAGGCCGCAGGAGGCCCCTGCGCACCTGCCCGCGGATTGCTGGGCACCCGGTGCAATCCGAACGCCACAAGGCCAGACCCCATGGCCGACTGCCTCTCTGCCGCTGAAAGCCGGCTGGTGCGGGTAGACCCGAGTCACCCGTGGTGGTCCGTCCTGTCAAGACTCGGCACACAGGCCGAACTGGTGGCGCCCATTCTCCACCAGGGGGAGGTTTTGGGTGCACTCAGCCTCTACCTCCTGACAGACCGGTCCCTCGATCAGAGCGCAGTCGTGCTGGTCAATCACCTGGCCGCTCTGCTGGGCAGCATCCTGATGGCAGCAGAAACACGCCATCGCCTGGCACTGCAAGAGACAGCCCTCAACACCATCTCCAACGCCGTGGTCTTCGTCGACCCCAGCGGAGCCATCACAGGGACCAATAAGGCGTTTACAGACCTGACGGGCTACACACCGGATGAAGTGATGGGCCAGAACCTCCGCATCCTCAATTCGGGCCTCACCGCGAGCACTGTATTTTCCGACCTCTGGGCCACCATTACGGCGGGCAACACCTGGTCCGGCGACTTGATCAATCGCCGGAAAGACGGTACCGTCTACGTGGACCACCAGACCGTTACCCCCGTGATGAACAGCTCCGGGGCGATTACCCACTTCGTGGCAGTGAAGTCGGATGTGACAGAGAAGCGCCAGGAGGATCAGCTGCGCCACCAGGCCACCCACGACTCGCTGACGGGCCTGTTGAATCGCCGCGGCTTCATGGAAGCAATCGAGACGGCCGCATCCGAGGAACTGGCGGACCGTCTGAACGCCCTGGTGCTGGTGGACCTGGACAACTACAAGACGCTCCACGACCAGTTTGGCCGGGCCTCCGCCGAAGCGGCCCTGGTGGATGTGGCGCGGACCATTCGCCGGTCGGTGCGCCGGGGCGACGTGGCGGCAAGCCTCGGCGGAGAGCAGTTCGTGGTGCTCTTGTGGGATGTTACCCAGGACGAGGCAACTGCCATCGCCAAGCGACTCGGGGAATCCATCAGCGCCTTAACCATGCAGGAGGGCACCAAGCAGGCTTCCCTTTCGGTCAGCATGGGCATCGCCATCATCCGCCCGGGAACAAGGGGCAGTGAGATGCTGTCCCTGGCAAGCAGAGCGCTGACCGAAGCGAGGATAGCCGGAGAGCACCTGTCGATAGTAGTGCAGCAGCCCAGGGGCAGGAAATCACGCTGAACGCGGCCGCCCCTTCCAAATGAGCAGGACCAGACCGGTCAGCAGCGCCGCCACACCGGCGGCGACAGCTGCGATGCGCCCGACAAAGTACTGCCGGGCTTGGAGTGTAAGGTGATCCTTCGTGCCGGGCACCAGCGACCACGTGACCTTCTGACCCGAGCCATCCAGGGCGCCGTTGTGCTCTTGGACCTTCACCGGCAGCGCCACAGAGACGTTCACCTCAAGTCCCGGCAAAAGACGGGCAAACTCCCGCGCTTCCTCGTCAAAGCTGAGGTCGGTATTCATATCCAGGACGTAATCCCGCCAGAAGAGACGCTCTTCCACTGCAAACTGCCCGGTCCACACCTCGTTGTCCAGGACGATCCGACCCGCTTCGAAAGGCGCAACCGCCTTAAATCCTACCTTGTCGCCCTCCTGGTAGCGTGTGATCACAGCGTTGGGGTTCTTCGCCTGCATTTGGGCGTGCAGCGCGGCAAGGGGGTCCTGACCTCCCATACCGGCAAACGCCAGCGCATCGGTATTCAGCGCCACTACCGTCTCCTTTTCACCGGTCCCATCCGGGTTGACGCGGAGGTTCAGTTCGATCTTGGCACAGCCAGATGCCGCGAGAAGCAGCACGAGGCACAGGAACGCCGGCAAGAACTTGTTCATCGCGCACCTCCAGCCAGACGGGGCTTCAACCTGTTCTGCTTCCCTATTGTATTGAAAAATCACGCCGAAGGAAAAGGCCATTATTGTAATGTTACGAGTAACAGATAGACCCCGTGGCAGCGGCTGCCACGGGGTCTCGTATGCTTGCCCGTCGATGGGACGGCGGATTCTTACAAAGACATGCGCAGGATTGCGGCGACATCCTCCTTCGTCAGTTTCCGGAACACGCCCAACCGGCCGCTGCTGCCCACAGCCTTCTCGGCCATCACCGGGATCTGGTCATCACCAATCCCGTAGTCAGCCAGCCGCGACGGCGCCCCCAGGCTGGTCCAGAACTGCCGGAGCCGTTCAATCCCCTCAAGCCCCACTTCCCGGTCTGGCCGGCCTGCCGGGTCTACGTCAAAGACCCTGACCGCTAGCTGTGCAAAGCGCGCGGGATTCGTGTCCAGGCAATACTTCATCCAATTGGGATGCAGAATTGCGAGGCCTCCACCGTGGGGAATGTCGTAAACAGCGGACACGGCATGCTCGATGTCGTGGGTAGCCCAGTCGCCCCCGTCGGTACCCATGGCGATGATATCGTTCAGAGCCATGGTGCCGCAGAAGAGAAGGGTCTCGCGGGCCTCATAGTCCTCCGGATTGGCCACCGCCCTGGGTGCCGCCTCCATCACCGTGCGCAGCAGCGACTCGATCCAGCGGTCCACCAGCGGCGCATTGGCTGCGGTGTGGAAATACTGCTCCAGCGCGTGGGACATCATGTCCACCACGCCATATACGGTGTGGTCCCGCGGAACGGTAAAGGTGTGGACAGGATCCAGGATTGAGAAGGTGGGATACGTGTAAGGAGCGGCGCCCCACCCGAGCTTCTCCCTCGTCTCCCAGTTGGTGATCACACTGCCGGAATTCATTTCTGAGCCCGTGGCAGCCAGGGTAAGCACTGTGCCGAAGGGAATCGCCCCGGTAGCCTGCCCTTTCCCGGTGATCACTTCCCAAACATCGCCCTCGTACCTGGCGCCCACGGCGATGGCCTTGGTACAGTCGATCACGCTGCCGCCGCCCACGGCCAGGATGAAGTCGATCTGCTTCTCCCGACAGATGGCAACGCCCTTGTGGACCGTGCTCAGCCGGGGATTGGGCTCGACCCCCGGCAGTTCATAAACCTCGGCGCCGATCTCCCGCAAGATTGCCATTACCTGGTCGTAGAGGCCGGTGCGCTTGATGGAACCGCCGCCATAAACCAAGAGCAGCCGCTTGCCGTAGGGGGCCAACTCCGTGCGCAGCTGCGCCAGCTGTCCCCGTCCGAAGATCAGTCGTGTGGGATTGTGAAAGACAAAGTTGTTCATCACGCTTCGATCCTTTCTGGCTTTCCTTGCCTGCCGTAGTGTAGGATTCCCTTTCGCCCTGGACCTGCCCTGCTTATAGCCTGGGAACGGGAATCAATTGAAGAGGGTCAGCAACAAAAGGAAGGTAATTGTTGCATTCATATTGAACCTTTGAGTTAGATTTTCGCCTGCCACGGCGCGGGCCCCTCCATCAACCAGGGTAGGGAGTGGTTTGATGCCAGATCTGATCGGGCTGGATACCGGCGACACACTCACTGTCCTCCTCAAAACCCTGAATGCTGTCGGCAACGGCATCGCCATCGTCGACAAAGAGGGCCGATTCACCTGGGTAAATCCGGCTTTTACCGAATTGACAGGGTACACAGCCGAAGAGGTCATCGGCAAGAATCCCCGCATCCTCAAGTCCGGATTCATGTCCGATGCTGTCTATAAGGATCTGTGGTCCACCATCACCGCCGGCCGCGTCTGGACAGGCGACCTGATCAACCGTCGTAAAGATGGAACGATCTACATCGATCACCAGACCATCACACCAGTCCGAGACGACTCGGGCGAAATCACCCATTATTTTGTCATCCGTTCAGACGAAACCGAGCGCCGCCAGCGGGAGGATCATCTCCGCTTCCTCTCCACTCACGACCCCTTAACAGGGCTGCTGAACCGGCGCGGCTTCATCGAAGAGCTTGAGCGGCATGCGCTGGAGGATGCTTCACCCGGCATCAACGCGCTGCTTATGATCGACCTGGACGACTTTAAGACCTTCAACGACGCGTACGGCCAGGCTGCGGGGGATTCAGCCCTGGTGGCTGTGGCCGGAACGATCCGCAGCATGCTCCGGCAGAGCGACCAGGCAGGCCGCATCGGCGGCGATCAGTTTGCCGTGCTGCTGCCGCAAACCACCGAAGATGAGGCTATGTCCATGGCGGTCCAGCTGCGCCGTTCCTTCCACGTCACCATGCCGCAGGTGAGCCAGCTCGTGCCGCTGCCGGCCAGCATCGGTATTGTGCTGATGCACCCGGGAATGAGCGCCGATCAGATCATGGCCCTGGCTGAAGATGCAATGACAGAGGCGCGGTCTTCTGGGAAGAAGCTGATATCCCTCGTCCGTTCTGACCTGGAAGGCGAATGGCGGAGCCGGAATAAATGGCTGAATCGCCTCCGGACTGCGCTGGATAAGAACCTGTTCCTCATCTATTACCAGCCTATCGTCCGCCTGCCGTACGGGAAGACCGAACGCTGGGAAGCCCTGATTCGCCTGCAGGACCCGCAGGAGGGTCTGCTCCTGCCGAGAACGTTTCTGCCACATGCCTACCATTTCAACTTGACGCCCAATCTCGACGTATGGGTGGTCAAGTCCGTCCTGCAGCGGCTGGCAAGGGATCCCGAGCTGCGGGTGGCCGCCAACCTGTCGGCCCAGACGTTCCAGGACCAGGATGCGCTGGCCGTCATCGAGCAGGCGGTGATCAAGCAGCGCCCCAAGCCCGGGCAGCTGACGCTGGAGATCTCCGAGGCCGCTGCCGTGAGGGATCTGCAGCGGGTCAACAGCTGGATGACGAAGATGAAGCAGCTGGGGTGCCGTTTCGCACTGGACGACTTTGGCACCGGGGCTTCATCCTTCGAGCACCTCCGCTCCCTGGCGGTGGACCTGGTCAAGATCGACGGAAGCTATGTGCGGCAGGTCCTTACCGATTCCAGCTGCCTGGCCTTTGTCCAGGCGGTGGGCAACATCTGCCGGGCCATGAACATGGAGACCGTGGCGGAAGGGGTAGAACAGCCGGAGATCGTCGGCCTGCTGGCCCAGGCCGGCATACAGCTCGGCCAGGGCTTCCTCTGGGGCCGGCCGGCGCCCCTGATGTAGGATCAGCCTCGCCCTATATAATAGGGGGCGAGGCAATCTATATCTGTGACCTGGATGCGAGGAAAGGAGAGTGCCATGGACAGACCGCATTTCTGCGTTCGAGCCCTGGTCACCGCAGCGCTTGTAATGACTGGCTGCGCAGGGCCACAAACAGGGGCGCCCACCCAAGGGGAAGCGCCAACCCCTCGTGCCCCGGAAGAAGAACTCTCCACCTCAACTGACCCGGAAAAAGCCTCGGTCCCTGCTCAAGAAGAAGAACCCACCACTTCAACCCCGGAGACCGTCTCACCGCCGCCACTGCTCCAGCGGGTACTTGACGCAGATTGGAACCTCGCAGCACTGGGTGACATGCCGCCTGAAGAGCACACGAAAGCAGACTGCAACGCGCAGGAACTGATCTATGACGGCGGCGCACTCCGGCTCTATCAGGAGCGCGGAAAACTCTACGGGCTGGTAGTCAACCACGCCCAGCCCGCTTACAAAGCCTTCGCCAGCCTGGACAGCGGCGAGGGGTACTTTGTGGCCCACCATGCCTCCTATACTGCCGTCCTGCGCACAGTCCCCCTCACCCCTGGCGAACGGAGTGAACTGGCTTCCCGGCCCTGGACCCCGGCGGAACTGACAGCCCGCCTGGGCGAGCCTACCGTCCGGAGTCACCAGCACGGGCTCGGCACCTATATGGTTGCGTACGTCCCAGAGGGCCTGGTCTTTGAGGAAGACGACACACTGCGCCTGACCGAAACCACCCCGGAGCAGGTTTGGGAGCAGTGGGCCACAGACCTGGCCGCGGGCCCCGCCAACACCGACATCTACCTGAGGAACGGAAAGGCCTCGCCCGATGGCCGGTTCCAGGCCGCGCATGTAGACGGAGGCGGCTACTGGAGCCAGCGCATTCTCGTGCGGGAGGAGGGAAAGGGCGAGCGCTGCTACCCCGCGAGCTATTTCATCGAAAACTACTTCTGGCTGGATAACCGCCGCCTCCTCTATGGCGAGGTCCAGCTGCTCCCCAACGAGCCCTATGCCTTCCACATCGTTGATGTGGTGGCTGAGCAGGAGTTGGAGCCCCTGCTGGTGGATGATCAGGTCAGGAAGTTCGGCCCCGCAGGCGAAGGCCGGATTTGGTACATCGATGCCTTTGACGTGCGGCATGAGGTTGTGGTGCCGTAGGTTTGCTCGCGCGTAACCAAGCTGGCCGCACTGCCGTTGCCATCGATGTAGAGGTGGTGCGGATGCAGTGGAAGGAAATGCCCCAGGTAATCATGCTGTCCGGACGTAACAGAACGCGGCCGCCTGCGTCGTTGTCGGCGCTGCGGCCGCGCTTTTCTGCTTATCGTGTTCTGGTTTCCCGCCTGACTTGCGGACTTGATGTATTCCACCGCCTGATCCAGGAGGCTGCGAACTCACTGCAGCCGCTGCTCATGTTCCAACGTCCGAAAATACAGCAGACGAGCCTGATTCCTGTCGTTGGGCCACTGGCTGCTGCAGAGTTCACACCTTCCAAGGGGGCAGATGAGATGCGGTGGAATGCATTCCTGCTCCTAATGGATGTACTCGTCGCTTACCAGTTCGTCTGCGATCACCTCAGTCGGAATGGTGAACTCCACGACTCCCATGTATGCGGGCGCCACAACCGCCTCGTCAAAGGAAATGACCAGCTTCCCGTCATCTGTGATGTAGAACGCCTGGTCCGGTGCGATGGTGTCAAAGGCCCAATCTGAATAGTCTGTGGTCTCGGGCAGCCAGTAGGTTTTGCCTTCTTCCGCCATCTGCTCCCGCATCTGCGCCTTGATGTTCTCACTGATGATATCGATGTAATCATCATCCTTGAAGAGCATCGGCAGGGTGATCACCAGCTGATTCTGCTTGTCGATGGTGTCATATCTGATTTCTTCGGAAGCAGAACCCATGGCCGTTACCACCCAGCGGCCCACCGACAGAATCTGCTCGTTGTCGGTCTTCACGATGTATCCGCTCGAGACGGCCAGATGCCCATCGCCGGTCTGCTTCATCTCCTCCATTTCCGCCATGAACTTGGCGTAGAGTTCCCTGCCCTCCTCCAGGTACTTCGCATTCAGCCGGTCCGCCAGCTCAGTAGCCTCCGAGGACTCGATTCCCGGCACCACGATATCCGCCCGGTACTTCTCCGTCTCGAACCTATACTCGCGCAGCGTAATCACCCGGGCCAGTCTGCCTATGACGGGCACATCGTATAGCGCCCGGGCAAGAGCAGGGCTGATGTTGACCGAAAGCCCAAAGCCAAGGATCACCGCTGCCGCTGCCGCCAGAAGTCTGCGGCTGCGCAGCACATGCTGTTTCCGGTTCCGCACGGCGTTCATGACAACGTTGTCCAGTTCCTCCGGAATTGGAGTCTCCTCATACTTCTTTTTCAACTCGGCCAGCCTCCTATTCACGACCGCTCCTCCTCCGTCAGCGCTAGTTCGTCCTTCTGCAGCCGCAGCATCGCAAGCGCCTTGTAGAGCCGCGTCTTGACGGTGTTGACGTTTTCCTGAAGAACCTCAGCGACTTCCTCGATCTTCAAATCTTCAAAGTAGCGAAGCACAATCACGCTCTTGTACTTGGGATCCATGCTGTCCAGCACCCGTTCCAGGTCGAAGTCAGCGGGGACGTCCTCGCCCACCGGTTGGTGAAGTTGGAGGATCTCATCCCCCACCGGCTGAAGCCTGCGCTTCTGGCGGAGCAGGTCATAGGCAGTGGTGACGACAATCCGAAAGACCCAGCTGCGCAGACTCTCCGGCTGGACCAGCGCTGCCCGCGCCGACAAGGCTTTGTAGATGGACTGCTGGACGACGTCGAGGGCGTCGTCCTGGTTTTTCACATAGCTGAAGGCCAATCGATACAGCCGCTCCCTGTTCTCAATCAGGAACGCAACCAGGGTCTCTTCCTGCAGCCTGCGCTTGTTCATCTCCGTCACGGGGCTCCTTTGCCTTCCACGTCGATTGCATTGGATTGACGGATGGGCATCCTCAAAAAGTTTTGCTGCAGTCCACCCCGATGAGGTTTCCCGCTGACAAACCACAAGAGCCGGCATCCCCATCAAACAGGGTGCCGGCTCTTCCCAATGACCACGTACTATTATGAGTTGGCGGCGCTGTTAGAATCCAGGTCCAGCTGATAATAGACGGCTGCGGCCAGAGCGGCTGCTACCAGCCAGGGCATACCCTCCACCACCAAGTTGCAGTCCTTTCCGATAATGGAGCCGCCCAGCCTGCCGGTCAGGCTGCCATCTTCGCCGCACGTCAGGTTGACATCAAAACCGCTGACGGACCCTCCCACTCTGCCGGTCACTCTGAAGCCGTCGAAATGCAGGTCCAGATCATACCCAAAAACGCCTCCTCCCATCCGGCCCTGCAGCGTGGATTCAGTCACCTTACAGACCAGATCCTTGCCTTCGACGGCCCCGCCCCAGCGGCCCGTCAGGTTCCGCCCATCAAACTTCAGATCGAGGTCTTTACCAATAAAGGTGCCGCCCATCCGTCCGGTGATCCGACCATGGCGCACCTCCGCCCACAGGTCATACCCGGTCCAGAGTCCGCCGATCCGCCCCCTTACGCCTGCCACCTATCAGCACTCCCCCTACGGATCACGACGAAGAACCTGCGCTCTCCTTTACAGCAGTAGCCAGCACACCGATGCCCGTCAGTTCACTCGGCAGAACGAGCTTCGTGGCCTGGCCGTTGGCGATCTCCTTAACAGCCTCCAGTGCCCGGAGTGCAATCACTTCCTTGGTGGGCTCAGATTCCTTCAGAGCGGCGTTGATCTGCCGTTCAGCCTGGGCGGTTGCCTCAGCGACGAGCAGGATCGCCTTCGCCTTGGCCTCGGCCTCCAGCAGTTCGGCCCTGGCCCGACCCTCAGCCTCGCGCACCGCCTTTTCTCTGGCCGCTTCGGCCTGGAGGATGGCGGCCTGCTTTTCGCCTTCGGCCGTCAGAATGGCGCTCTGCTTTTCACCTTCTGCCGTGAGGATCGCTTCACGGCGCTGGCGCTCAGCCCGCATCTGCTTTTCCATGGCATCGAGAATATCCTTGGGCGGAATGATGTTCTTGATTTCAACGCGGGTCACTCGCAGGCCGTACCGGTCGCTCACTTCATCAAGTTCTGACTTGAGGAGTGCGTTGATGGCCTCACGGCTCGTCAGCGTGTCATCCAGATCCATACCGCCGACCTGGTTGCGGATGACGGTAGCGCAAAGCGTGCCAATGGCCGCGATCGGATTGGCAGCGCCGTAAACAAATGCCCGGGGATCGGTGACCTGGAAGTAGACGACGCTGTCAATCTGTACAGCTACGTTGTCCTTCGTGATGGCGGAAACAGGATCAAAATCGGCGATATGCTCACGCACATCGACCCGCTTCCGCACCGAATCGACAAACGGAATGATGATGTTCAGGCCCTCTTCGGCAACACGGTGATACTTGCCGAGGCGTTCGATCACCAGCACCTCTCCCTGCCGCACCATCTTGATGGACATCATCACCACGATGAGCGCCGCAAGAGCCAACACGATGAAAATCATGCGCCAACCACATCCTTTCTCCTCGGTTCATCGGGTTGGTGTATCCTCAGGGACCACAGGCTCAACCAGCAGCGTAATCCCCTCGATGCCGGTTACTACTACCAGGGTCCCAACCGGAATCGGGACCGTGGATCTGGCCCGCCACACCTCGCCCTCCACGCGGATCTGGCCCACAGGGTTCGCAGCCTCACCGATAGGCTTGGTGACAACCCCCTGCTTGCCAATCAGTGCTTTGACACCGAACTGCGCACCCGAGCCTCTCTGCAGGCGCCGGGCCAGCGGACGGGTTGCGAACAGAAGGATGAGACCCACCACCGCAAAAATTAACGTCTGCACCTGCCAGCCTAACCCGAGATAAGAGGCTGCAGCAGCGCAAAAGGCTGAGATGCCGAACCAGAGGATACCGAAACCACCGGTAAAGATCTCAGCCACGACCAGGATAATGCCGATTATCCCCCAGTAGGACCAAGGCATCTAACCACCTCGCTCACCTAGTGCCCCGAACCGTCACCTACTCCTTTGATGCAGGAGGGCACCAAAAAGTTTGCGCCTCTTGAAAAGTAGGCGCTTAGTCGTCCCTTTTGCTAGGTTCATGGTACTAGCAACAGCAAGAATATATTAGGGCTGCCTCCACCGGCAGCCCTATTTACTTTGCTGGCTCAGCGCCGGCGGCACAGACGACGCGCCGGCACTGCTTACACCGGCCAGCCTGCAGCCTGATAGGCCATCTCCCAGAACATCCACTCGTACTTGCAGGACCGCATGAAGTTGCGGCGCATCTCCTCACGCTCCGTCGGGCCCGCTTCGGCCGCCAGGCGGTCGAAGGTGTCGATCCACCAGGCGATGTCCTCAGCCAGTTGGGGATTCAGGCGAGCCGAATAGATGCGCACCCATTTTCCGAAAACCGGATGATCAGGAATGTGGTCAGCCGCCCTGTCGGCAATCTCCATGTAGGTCGTCGGGCAGGGCACCAGTGCCGCACACAAGGGGCCAATGCCCCGGTACCCGGCCAGGAGTGTGTGTTGCCGGTAGGCCAGTGCAGCCGGGTCAGGCTCGGCCTCAAGCATCTTCTCTTCCGTCAGCCCAACCTGCTGCCCCCATTCCAGGTGCTGCCGCGTCTCCTCAAGCACAATCGCGTTTACCTTGCTCTCCCAGACAGCAATTTCGTCCAGGCTGCGAAGATGGACAAGGGCAAGGCCCACCGCCTGCTTAAAATCGATGAGATACTGATAATCCTGGCAGAGATAGTAAGCCCACCGCTCTTTCGCCAGCCGCCCACTGGTCAGTTCCACCACAAAGGGGTGTGCAAAGATCGCCTCAAAGATCGGATCGGCCTCCTGACGGAGCTCAGCGTAGAAACCCATGCAGCCCTCTCCCTTCCGTAAGGTCCTTCACATTAGAAGAGGCGCGCTGCGGGAACAGCACGCCTCATGATGTCATGGCAAGGTTTCCTCCGCAGGTATTACCCTGGTCAGGTACAAGGGTTCGAAGGCTTTCGGCACCTTCATCTCAGCCCGGCACACGGGCTCCCCTACCTCACGTATTCGAATATTCAACTGACGTTAGTGTACACTAGGGGGCAGACCCGGGCAATCCCGAAAACAGCCCGGAGCGTCTCTCGTTACCACAAATGGCTATTCGTGAAAGGTTTGAAGTGGTAACGGTCGTATACATGGTTTATTGGTCGCAAAACTGTCAAGGAGAGGCTTACACGTGAGCGGCTTCAACCTAACCAAGTGGTACATGGATTGCATTTCGGATGATGGAACGGCATTCATCGGCTACTGGGCGCGCCTTGGATGGGGAAGCCTGGCCATGGAGTACGCCGCAGCCCTCTTCGCACCTGCAGGCGGCGAGCCCAAGCAAGTGCATGCCCTGCGATCGCTCACGGCTCCTGAGATCGCCGGGGCTGAGTGCCGCTGGCGGTGCACCCCCCTGCGCCTGGAAGGCCAGTGGATCGCCCAGGATTCACCCGTGGCCCGGGATCTCTTGGAGACCCCCTCCGGCGGCATTCGGTGGACGCTCCACCAGCCGCGGGCCGGGGCTCAGATTCGCCTTGACACTGGCTCGGGGGTGCAGGAGATTTGCGGGCTGGGCTACGTCGAGGAACTGGAACTGACGATTCCCCCCTGGCATCTTCCTTTCGACGTTCTGTTCTGGGGCCGGTTCCTGGGCCCAGAGCACGCGCTGGTCTGGATCCAGTGGGAGCGGCAAGCCGCACCAGATGAAAGCCGGCGGCGCTTCGTGTTTCTCGACGGAGACCAGGTGGACGCGGCGATTATCTCGGATGATGGCGTGCGACTGCCCGCTGGGGAACTGCGCTTTACCGAATCCCGCCCGCTTCGGGAAGGGCCGCTGGTGGGAACGGTGCTGGGCGCCATTCCCGGGCTGACCGCGCTTCTCCCCGGCCGGTTCCGGGGCATCCACGAGGCAAAGCGGGTCAGCCGGAGCGAGCTGCAGCAGGGCTGCGCTCTGTCTTCAGGCTGGTCCATCCATGAGGTGGTCAAATGGTAACCCGGGGCGGTTCTGTCATCGGACCCATCCTGTACGGATTTGCCTGGACCGTCGTGGCGCCGGCCATCCTGCTCTGGTGGGCCATCGCCACAGCCGACTTGGTACCCCTGCCGGCGCTCCACTCCCCCGTGCTGGGCGGCGTCCTGGCTGCAGTGGGCATTATCTTAATGGCGCTGGGCATGGCAGCTCTGGCTGTCCACGGCCGCGGATTACCCATGAATGCTTACCCGCCGCCCCGGTACGTGGTCCAGGGCATCTACAGCTGGGTCTCCCATCCCATTTACCTGGGGTTCGTTTTTCTCTCCTTCGGGCTTTCCATCGCCTATGGATCAGCCAGCGGCCTCTGGCTGGTGAGCCCCTCGGCCACCCTTGCACTGGTGGCGCTGGTGATGGGCTACGAAACTCACGACCTCCGGCGCCGGTTCGGCGATGCCCTGCGCCGTCCCCGCCTGGCTCTCCCCGCCGGCGGAGACGGGCCGCCAAACGTATGGGAGCGGATCTCGATCTACGTCCTCGTCTTTCTGCCGTGGCTGCTTTTCCTGCTGGCCCTTCCGCTGGCAGGCGTATCTACTGGCGTACCGGCATACGCCAAACTCTACCTCTGGATCACACTGGGCCTCGTATTGGAAACGCCGCTGCTGGTCAGGCGCCGCGAGGCGCTTCGCCGTTTCGCCGTCAGCGGACTGGTCGCACTGGGGGCCGCAGCCTCACTTTACCTGGCAGCGCCGTCGGCTCCCCTTTCCATTCCGCTCCTCTGGGCGCTGCTCGTGGCAGCTGCATGGTGGAGCACCGGCCGCTACTGGGGAGTGACCGCAGCGGCATGGGTGGCACTGCTTACTGCGGGCGCTCTGGCAGCGGATGCAGTTTCTGCCAGCGGCCTGCTGCTCACGGTTGTGCTCTTCGCAGCGGTCAGGCATTACGACGCCATCTGGCAGGGTTTCCGGTGGGGTGCGGAGCGCCTGGCCAACTCCTGGCGGGAGTGGCGAGTCGGGCCGGTGCGCATCATCAACTACGGGTTCTACACAGCCCTGGGCGGAGCAGCCGGCGTTTGGATCGCTGGACGGCTGGCCGGGCCTGAGTATGTGCTGCCTCTGGTTCTGGTCGGCGTGGCCTCCCTCCTGGGAGCGATGCTGTGGGGCCAGTACCTGGAGGGTTCCCCGGTGCTGCTCCGGCCCCTCGGCTGGTACGGCGGGCTGGTTGGCGGCTTCCTGGCTGTCGGTGCGCTCTGGCTGCTGGAGATCGATGTCCTGCCTCTCATGGGAGCACTGGCCGTCGCCACGCCCTGGATCCAGGCAGCGGGGCGGCTCCGGTGCCTGGTTCAGGGCTGCTGCCACGGCGCCTGCGCAGAGCCGCATGTGGGCATTCGCTACTATCACGACCGTTCCCGAGTGACGCAGATTGCTGGACTCAGGGGCGTGCCGCTCCATCCGACCCCGCTCTACTCGATCCTCTCGAACGTGGTCCTGGGTGTGCTGCTCCACCGCCTTTGGGTGTGCGGAGCCTCAATTGGCCTGGTAATCGGCCTCTACTTCATCGTCAGCGGGGCCACCCGGTTCGTGGAAGAGTCCTACCGCGGCGAACCCCAAACGCCCATCACCGCCGGCCTGCGGGTTTACCAGTGGCTGGCGCTGGGCTCCTTTGCCGTCGGAATCCTGTTCACTACGGTGAGCGCACCGCCGCCTTCTCCAGGCGTAGTCAGCCCGAGTCTGTATGCCGGTGCCCTGCTGATGGGCGTGATCGGCTGGTTTGTCACCGGCGTCGACTTTCCCGGATCGAACCGGCGGTTTTCACGCCTCGCACCCGTGGACTGAAGAAGGCGGCTTTCCCTTTGCCCAGGGAGGCCGCCTCCGGTTCGCACGCGGCTCCGCACGCGATGAGCAGCCCTCCCAACCCAAAAAACTTGATGCCGCGTTCGAACATCCAACCACCCTTTGCTGACTCTGAACCCTGCCTCATGTAACAAGCAGCGCCCTCCAGCGCTCCTGCTGCGATGGCACCTCGTCACTGGCATAGCGAAGTACAGTATACTTATGTCAAGCGTGAAAACAGTCTGCGCGAACGGCATGTCGAACAACGCCCTGATGAAAACCAAGCTCCCCTGAACCTGCGGCGTGACCGCTCATTTTCAGCCTTCTTCTCCACGATCAACGGCCATCTGGAACCCGACGGATGGGGTTCCCACTTCCCGACGCTCATGAGAGAACGCTGCCGTGGCAGACTTGATGCCGGGCCGCACTGGCGGATCTGCAAACGGTACGGAGTGAGTTGAAGGAATCCTCTCCGGACCAGATCGTCTTAGGACGCGGTGCGAATGCGCCCACAGCTGCAGAATAGACTGTCTGGCGGGCGCCAGCAAACCGAACCAAGATGAAGGGATGGTGGCGGATGAAAATCGCGGTAATCGGAGCCAGCGGAAAGGCCGGGAGCCTGATTGTGAAGGAAGCCCTGGCTCGGGGGCATGAGGTTACGGCTATCGTCCGAGACGCGTCGAAAGTGAAAAACAAGGACGTCAAGGTAATTGAGAAGAGCATCTTTGACTTGAGTTCTGAAGACCTCAGACTCTTCGACGTCGTTGTAAACGCGTTTGGCGCACCGCTGGGGGAAGAGCAGGCCCATGTTGACGCCGGGCATGCGCTGATCGAAGCGATCAAGGGCACCGACGTGCGGGCAATCATCGTAGGGGGCGCCGGGAGCCTCTACACCGATGAGAGCAGAACCGTCAGGGTGCTTGATGCCCCGGGGTTCCCCGATCTGTACAAGCCCACAGCCAGGGGCCAAGCTCGCAACCTTGCGGAACTGCAGAACACCACGGGAATCAAGTGGACCTTTATCAGTCCCCCTGCCGTCTTCGACCCTGCTGGCAAGCGAACCGGCAGCTATCGCACGGGAAAGGACGTGCTCCTGGTCAATTCCAAAGGGGACAGCTACATCAGCTATGCCGACTTCGCCATCGCCGTACTCGATGAGATTGAGAACCCGCAGCATGTGAACGAACGATTCACGGTAGTCGGTGAGGCCGAGTAAACCACATGCCCGACAAGAACTTCAACGGCCCAGCCTGCCGCCAGGCTGAGCCGTCTTTGCGAGAACAGAGGGCCAGTGATGCCTCAAGCCTCTGTAGGTGAGTTCCCCGTTGAGGTAACTGAATCCGTATACCCCCGCCGGCTTTTCGGGATTTCGGCTGGTGTCTGATAAGGTTGTACACCTGTTCCGCAGCCAAGGAATCGCGGGATGGTGGACCTCCCTAAACGATCAAAGTCGCCTTCGGTTGACAGAAGTTATCACTGACATGAGAGCCGGCTGACTCGAGCCGGCAGTAGCCGGTGGGCTGCCAAAGTCCTGGGCCGCCAACTCGGACGGCCATGTCTAGGAGAAGCGCCAAGGTAAACCTCTAGCAAAGACTGTATGCACCTCTTGTGTGGAGGCATTCGACATGGATTGGCGAAGCACAGTCGCCTTCCCCCTTCTCTACGCAGCCGGCTACTTTGCTCACGCCGAACCGGAGCGGATTTCGTTTACGTTCCGGGCACCCTCGGCGTTGACCCTGTTGTGTGGTCGACCGTTGGGGAAGAACAAGCTGGAGTTCTCCCCGATGGTCGCCCAACTCGTCGGCCTGACGGGCCTTGTAGTTCCGCTTATGGAACCTGTGGGGCTGATTGCTCACCGTACGAGCCTGCGGATTCGGGCTTGGTCGCTGTTGACGTGGATGCTGTGCACGGTGATTGCAGCGTTGCCACACATAGCAAAGGGGAAAAAGTAGCCGGGCTCCGAGGCGCCGACTCAGCTTTCTCTATCCTCGAACGTCGAAGCATCCATACCTAAACAGGCCGGGGACGTGCCCTGCTGGTGAGGCAGCACGTCCCTGTTTCTTTGTCCGGCGCACGGTCCTGACCACTGGCGTATCACTTTCATGATCAGCAGGAAATATTTCGGTTTTCGATAGCAATACAGAGGAATTTGTCCTGGGGCCAATAACAGTAAATATAAATTAGCCATAGTTACGGGCTATAATGATAATACAATCTGGTAGTAATACTTGATGCATCCCGGGTCCAACTATATCTGCAATAACCTTTAACTTGCCAAATATTCCAACACACTCTCTCCGGGCCGGGGCAGTCAACCTTGGAGGAGGGCAGTCATGAAACGTCTTGCGTCGTGGTTGGCAGTGCTCTGCCTGTGGATCGCAGCGGCAGCAGTCTGGCCGGGCACCGCTGGCGCCGAAGTAGCCCCAGGATTTGAATCAGTGCAGGAACTAAGCGTCTTACAGGAAACAGCACCGACGGATGAGGTAGAAAACGCTGGATCGGCCCTGCCTGAGGGCACCTTTGACGCCAACGGCATATGCGTTGAACCTGGACAATCGGGAATCAGCGTTTGGTGGCAGAGGCAGAAGGAGACGGTATTCAAGGGACTGGGAGCTGGAGCGATTGGGGCCGGGCTTGTGGGTCTGGCAAGCGTAGGGCTGGGGCTCCTGGGTCTGAGCCTTGGTGCACCGGTGATCCTGGCAGCGGCTGGAGTTGCTCTGCTCGCCGGTGGGATCTACGGGGCAACCGTCAATCCAGCTCAGTTCAGTTTCTGGAAGGCTTTGGGCGTGTCCTTTGGCAGCGGTGCCACTGTGCTTGCGGGAGTGGCCGGGTGGCAGTGGGCAGCACGCCAGCCAGCAAAAAGTCTGGCTGGTCGAGCAGTCGCAGAGATCCGCAATGTGTTGGGTATCGGTACCAAACCATCCCGGTCAACTGTGAGCATGATCAAAGAGGTGCTCACCGGAACCGATGCCAGGAATCATGCTATCCGTACAACACTACCGATCGGAAGCGGTCTCAGTGGCATCATCAGCGGAGGAACCTATGCCGCAACAGCGGGTGACGATTTCACTATCAGCGGGCTCGTGATCTCAGCTCTGACCGGAAGTGCTTTGGGCGCAGTGGCCACAGTTGAGGGAATAGGGTCAGCTGCACTGGCCAGGGCTGGTGCACTCACTGGGGCTGTCAACTATGCAGGAACGGCGATTGCTGATCATGTGTTTCATGATAAGGAACTGCCTTCCGCTGGCGAGTTCGCTGCAGGTACTGCCCTGTCAGCCTTTACTGGCGGTGTCGGTGCATGGGCGGGTGGATCCATGCCCAGTAAGGCCATACGGAAAGGCTTCATTGCCCCGGCATGGCACTATCGCAGCAGCGCCCGTGCTGATGCTCGACTCGAAGTATACTGGAATGTATTACGTGGTACAGGTGCAACCCTCGGCTCCACGTGGCTATACCAGTTTATTGACCAGGAAATCCACGAGCTCGGCCAGAGGGTTCACGAGGTGTTGAACCCGCCAGTTTGCCAACAGCAAGAGTAAGAACGGCATGCATCTCCTGCGTGGGGGCAGTGCATATGGACTGGCAGACTATAGGCCTGTTTGCTTTTCTCTATGTGGGCGGATATTTCTGTCACGACGAGCCACCAGAAATCTCGTTTACGTTCAGAGCGCCCAAGGCGCTGGTCCTCTTATGCGGTCGACCGTTAGGAAATAGCAAGCTGGAGTTCTCCCCTATGGTCCTCCAACTTGCTGGCCTAGCGGGTATTGTGGTCATGCTCATGGAACACGTCGGACTGGTTGACAGCTATACGAGTGCGTGGGCTCTCCTAGGGGTGCACTGGACATGGATATTGTGTGCGTCGCTTCCGCTGCTTCTCAAACCAATGCGCAGAAAGCAGTGAAGCCCTGCGAGTATTCGAGTTCCCAAGCGTCGACATCTAAGTCCACTCGTTCCGCTCCTCGACGAGTCGGTGCGGCCGGTCTGGCCAACGGCTTGAGCTGACTGTACCGGTGCCGTTATTGCGTTCAAACCAGTCAGGTCCATCATGTAGGGACACAAGACGTTGAACCCCGGCTCTGGACTGCATCTCCAGCAGCCGGGGTTTTCGCTTTTTGCCTTAGGACATTCAAGCATTATGCTGACCACTTGTGCGCCTGATGCAATGGCGACTGGTAGGGTCGCACCGGAAAGCCTTCCATATGGTGTGAGTAAAGTTTTCGTGGGTAGGCCACAACATTTCTGCTAGAAAAAGCAGGACGAGAGATGGCCCCTTCCAAAAGTGTTGTTGCTGGGAAACAAACACCAACACAGGGAGGGTCATCTCTCGTCATGGTTGAGATTCGTGCAGACAACGGCTTTTCCTTTGAGGAACTTGAAAGTGGTGTTTGGCAGCAGGTAGTGGAGTGTTTCCGCGAAGTGCTGGTTGAGGCACTCTCGCGGGTGGACACTTTGCTGTATGAAAACCGGGACGCCCAGCGGTATGTGCTCAAAGAGATGCGGTCCCGCACCCTCATGACCAAGTTTGGCCCGATCACATTCAAGCGCCGCTACTACTGGGACCAGGAGGAAAAGTGCTTTGTCTTTCTGCTGGATGAGGTGTTGCAGATCGCAAAGCGGCAGCGGGTGAGTGAATCGGTCAGGGCAGATGCGGTTGAAGCTGCAGTGACGGCCGGATCGTTTCGGGGTGCGGCAGCAGAGCTGGGGCGGCGGGACTGTCAGGTTTACGTCAGCCACGAGGCGATCCGGCAGTGGAGCATCGAGACGGGAATGGCCCTTGCGGCAGCGCAGAAGCAGCGGCAGGTGACCGAAGGGGGGACCCGCAAAGTCCGCTTCCTGTACATCGAGGCGGATGGGTTCTGGCCGGGTCGTCAGCGCGGCAAGAAGGCGGAAGTGCGGCTGTTCGTGATTCATGAGGGTTGGGTAGAGCGAACCCCGGCTGGTACGGAGTACAGGCTGGTAAACCGCCGCGATTTCATTCCCGACAGCGGACGGGACAGCTGGGAGCAGTTGAGCGAGTTTCTGGAGAGGGAGTACGATCTCAGCGACACGTGGGTGATCATCAACGGGGACCGGGCCCGGTGGATTCGGGAGGGCGTGACGTGGTTCCCGAAGGCGCTGTACCAGATCGACCGGTTTCACCTGAAGCAGGAGCTAAACCACGTGCTGCGCCACCAGCCCCGGCTCCTGGAACGAGCGAACGCTGCGCTGGAGACAAACGACGCCGGAGGATTGCTGGCGGTACTGGAGGAAGCGCGTGTTGCTGAGACCGACTCGAAGCGTCGTGGAGAGATCCGCAGGCTGGTGGCCGACCTCAGGACGATGCCGGAGTCGATACGGGACTACCGCGTCCGACTTCAAGAGCGGGGCGTCAGCGTGGAAGGGTTACGCGGCCTGGGTGCAGCGGAAGGGGCGGTGGAGCGGTACTCAGCACGGCTGCGGAAGGTCGGCCGGAGCTGGTCCGAGAGAGGCTTGAAGGCGATGATGCACGTGCTGGCCGCCTATTTTCACGGCACTTTGCGTGGGGCCGTGGAGATGGTGGAACGCCAGCTGGGACTCGAATCACTGGCTGCAGTTCGGGAAAAGGTGCGGCACCGGGTCGTGGAGACCGTGGGGCGGGGCATTGAAGGAGTCCGCCACGGGCGCATGCCGATCTTGTATGCCGGTCGGAACGCCAGCGGCGGATACTCTCGGATGCTCAGGGCGGCCGCCGGCTTCACCAAGTAGAAGAGGCAACAGACGCATTCGGCGCCAATTCATGAACCAAAATCATACAGAACACTTTTGGAAGTGCGACGTACCCACTTTCACTTGACAGACCCTTCCATATGGCATGGATTGGCAAGATGCCTCTTGTCGTCTATACTCCTTATATCTGTGTGGTCTCGCTCGCAGGTACAACTGCGCTGTTCACAGTTCGGGATCACATCCCAGGCACGAGAGCCTGACCCGTCATCACAGGGCAGCCACCAGAATGGCAGCACGCCCGCACTGATTTCGATGTGAACGAAGTAATGCAGTCGGTATTTCCGCGGAGGTGACCGGGCTGTGATAGCGGGTTTCGACTGGTGGGAGTTGGTTGTGGCGATCGCCTTCGTCTGTGCCGTGGCAACGTTCATTGCCTACGGCCTCGACAAGCATTACGCAAGGCGTGACAAGTGGCGCATCCCGGAACGTACCCTTCTGCTCTGCGCTCTGCTTCCGGGAGGCCCCTTCGGTGCGGTCGCTGGGATGAGCATCTTCCGGCATAAGACGCGGAAGTGGTACTTTCGGTTGATCAACGGCGGTGCGTGCCTCATTCAGTTCTTCTTGGCCTTTATGGCAGTCGACAGCCGGGTCCGGTGGTAATCCCAGCCGGAACGTGCGGCCTCTGGGTGCGGTGCCAGCATTCAGACCTAACGCAGCAACGTACGGGTGAGGAGTGGCTCTACCTGGCTGTTGTGCTGGACGCCTACTCCCGCAGTGGCTATCGGCTGGGCCATGGGTGACCACCCGGTGGCCGACCTTGTAATCGATGCCGTCAACATGGCACTGTGGCGGCGCAAGCCCAAGGGGCCGGTGATCCACCACTCGGGGCCCAACACGTCCCTTGTCTTTCTCAACGGAGCGGCTTGAAGAGGCGGGAGCGAAATCGGTACGACTCTCCGCTCATCGGCACGGTGTGTGCATAGTGGATCAGACGATCCAGCAGGGCGGCGGTCAGCTTCTCATCCCCAAATACCTCCATCCAACGAGCAAATTCAAGCACAGTTCCTCCAACAGTCGCCAGGTATCTGCAATCAATTGGTTCAGCTTGGCATAGGTGAGTCCCCGAGCGGGGTCCACTCTGCGTACGAACGGCCTGAGGAAAAAACGTCGAACCCCGGCTGCTGGATGGATCATCCAGAAGCCGGGGTCTTCAGTCGCCACTCCGTGTGAACTGATCGCCATCTTTGTGTGACCAATCGCCATTTGAATGTGAACAGACATCTACCGACGCCTCTGGCCCGTACCGGTCCACCTAGCCATGCACCTCCGGGGTATCAACGCCGATAAGACGCACCCGCTCAATGATGCCGTCTGCAAGGGCTACGTCGACAGCGTCGCCATCAACAACGTTGATGACGGTGGTCGGGATCAGTGACTGGGCAGGCTTGTTGATGGTAATGGTCCAGCTGCTTCCATACCAGCCCACCAGTGCTCCCATCGACTCACCCACGAACCGCAGGGGCACCATCGTCCGGCTATCAATCAGCTGTGCGGGCACGTCCAGCTGCACCGTCTGCCCACTGAGAATAGCCTCTGTGCTGCCAATGGGCAACGTCAGACTGCCACCATTCCAGGTGGCATTTTCTGTCCACGTGGCGCCGTCCCACGTTACCTCGGCGCCGAGGACCTCAAAAATCGCCCGCATCGGGATAAGCGTCTGTCCGTCCATTGAGGCCGTTTCGACCTCCAACTGGACGCCGTTGTCAAACACCTGGATCTCCTGCTCTGCCCTGGCTGGCGTGAATGCGACTGCCAAGAGCAGGAATGTGGACAAAAGACCTGCAAGCCTGCGTTCATCGTGTGATCCTCACCCTAACAAGGAACATTCGAAGATCATGGAAGATTTCCCCTATGCGTGCCTCCATAAGCCAAAGGCTGCCGATTTCCCGGCAGCCGTTTCTATTTCTCAACTTCAGTCCACGTCCATAGTGTTAATGGCCTCTTTTGCCGGTTCAAACTCACAACGCGGGATCTTGTTTCGTTCCAGCACTTCCTTAACACGCCTGACCACAAAAACACGATCGATGTTGGCCGGGACGAAAACATCGCTGCCGTCCCAAGTGTTCAGATCGAAGTACAGGCCCAGCCTTTGGTGCCGCGCTGGACCGCCCGGAACCAGCGGAGGCAGAATCGCCGGAACGGAACGACGCGGATCAACTGGCCCACACCGGCCTGTCACAGCAAAGCCGTGGTAACCCGTTATAGGAGTCCCACCCTTGCCTGTTACCTCCACCGGGAAAGTCCGCCATCCGGTGATTCCTTCCCCGCGCAACAGGTTTACAACCTTGTCAGATACCAGCCAAATGACCACATACTCGCAGGTAACAATGTCCTGGGGGCGCCCACCCATGGAACGTACAAACTTCACAGGCTCTGTTGGAACCACGTCACCTCGGAATAGTCCTCTGTAATCGATCTTCTGGGCCGCCTTTACATGCAGGGGCCCTCGCTGATAAGAGATGTCCCATATATAAAGGTCAGAAAAACCCATAACTTCCCTCCCAGAAGTCCGCTGTTCGCCCGAAGTTCGCCATAATATCCTGGGCCGCTTGAATAGTTTGCTCAGGAGTGGGATTTGGATGGTCACGGAACCAAATCCGCCATGCTTGGTTGTAAGCTAGGGCATGCTCCTGATGCGAACCAGACTCCCACCAGGCCATGAACCTGGGATCGTGAATGGTAAAATCCGTATCCTTAAATATATCCTTGAACTCCTGGGGGAAAACGTGATGGGCCTGAAATGCCTTACCGGGATTTTTGCCACCAGTATGCTTGATTAACGCCTTTCGATAGTTGTTCTCAGTGAACCTTTTGAACCCAAGCCTCTTGGCGTATTCCGAGGACCCAACTTCCCGAATCTCTTTCGGGAGATTATCAGCGATGTGACGTGCAGCTTTGCTTGCAACGCCAAGCGGCAGCAACCCCAAACCAGCAACAGCCTTCTCCTGCCAGTTCGCCTCTTCATCGGTCACGATTGCTACCGTTTCATACGCGTCCACGGCGTCCAGGGCAGCATTCACGATACCCGAGCGTACAGAGCCTCCTGCCGCTCCTCTGGTGATGCTGCCGATCAGGCCTCTGCCAACCGCAGACGTACCTGATGCGCCTGCCCGGCCAGCAGCTGCTGCCACACCACCAGCCAGTGTTGTGATGCTGCTGAGGAGAGCAGTGGCGCCAGCTTCGAGCCAGTTGAAATCTGCGTTGCCGACCGAAGCTCCGTAGATGGCACCACCCAAAACGCCAGCGCCGACAATAAGCAGAATGGGGGCCCCTACAACGCCAAGAGCCACAGCACCTGCGGCGAATAGACCGCCGACCACCAGTCCCACCGCGGCACCCTTAGCTGTGGCCTTACCGTGAGTGCCGAACCATGCCCGGATCCTGCCAAAAACACCTGGGTCAGAACTCACGGAGTCTGCTCGGACTCCACCTACCGTGACGTCGACGTCCACCGAACTTGCGTCGCTGTTGTCCGTTGACGGCGGCGCTACCGGATCTGTCGGAATCGCCAATTCCTGTTTGGCTTCGAACCCTGGCTGAACCACTGCAGCAGCAGGCCTTCCTGACCAGCCGAGCACCATCAATGAAATGGATATCGCCAACAGATATGCGCTCAGTTTCCTCAAAGCCGTTCCCTCTCGGGGTGACGGCTCACTGAGTGCGACAATTAGGAGCATGAATGGTTATTCAGTTGTACGTTGTCATGGGCCGCCAGATGATGTTGCTGCACTAGTTATCTGGATACTGCGATCACCACTCCCGCCCTGTTACGTCTCTCTTCCTTCCTGCGGCGACAGGAATCAGGCCGCCCCCATGCTTACCTCCGCTTCTCCAGTTCGAAGATCAGATCCCGCAGTTCGGCCGCCTGTTCGAAATCCAGGTTGCGGGCCGCCTCCTTCATCTCCTTGCGGAGCCGCTCGATCAGCTTCGGGATATCCTTCTTCGGCGTGTCCAGCAGATTGATGGGGGCAGCATCCTCCGCCGGCTTCACTGCCTGGATCACATCCCGCACCGGTTTCACGATGGTCTTGGGCGTAATCCCATGTACCCGGTTGTACTCCATCTGAATCGCACGGCGGCGGTTCGTCTCCGCGATAGCCTTCGCCATGGACTCCGTAATCCGGTCAGCGTACATGATCACCTTGCCCTCGGCGTTCCGGGCCGCCCGGCCGATGGTCTGAATCAGCGACCGCTCCGCCCGGAGGAAGCCCTCCTTGTCCGCGTCCAGGATCGCCACGAGGGAGACCTCAGGGATGTCGAGGCCCTCCCGGAGCAGGTTGATGCCCACCAGCACATCGAAGACACCTAACCGGAGGTCCCGCACAATCTGCATTCGCTCGATGGTCTCGATGTCCGAGTGCATGTACCGGACCTTAACGCCCAGCTCCTTCAGGTAGTCCGTCAGGTCCTCGGCCATCTTCTTGGTCAGGGTGGTCACCAGCACCCGCTGGTTCTTGGCCGTCCGCGCCTTGATCTCCGCGTAGAGATCATCGATCTGCCCCTTTATGGGCCGCACCTCCACCTCCGGATCCAGGAGGCCTGTGGGTCGGACGATCTGCTCCACTACGAACTGCTTCGGGACCCGCTTCAACTCGTAGGGTCCCGGCGTGGCCGAGACGTAAATCACCTGGTTGATTCGCTGCTCGAACTCTGAGAACTTCAGCGGCCGGTTGTCCGCCGCGGAGGGCAGCCGGAAACCGTACTCGATCAGATTCTCCTTCCGGGACCGGTCGCCGTTGTACATCGCCGCCACCTGGGGGATCGTCACGTGGCTCTCGTCGATCACCATCAGAAAGTCGTCCGGGAAGAAATCCAGCAGCGTGTAGGGCGGCTCACCGGGAGCGCGCCCCGTCAGGTGCCGGCTGTAGTTCTCGATGCCCGTGCAGAAGCCAATCTCCCGGAGCATCTCCAGGTCGTTGCGGGTCCGCATCTCCAGCCGCTGCGCCTCCAGGAGCTTCCCCTCTGCCCGGAGCTTCTTCAACTGCTCCTCCAGTTCCGCCTCGATGGAGGCCAGCGCCTGCTCCCGCTTTTCGTCCGACACCACATAGTGGCTGGCCGGATAGATGGCCACATGGTTCATGATCCCGGTGATCTCCCCCGTCAGGGGATCAAACTCCGAGATTCGGTCGATCTCATCGCCGAACCATTCCACGCGGATGGCCCGATCTGAAGAGCCGGCGGGGAAAATCTCCACTACATCGCCCCGGACCCGGAACTTGTTTCGGGTGAAGTTAACCTCGTTCCGCTCATACTGGATGTCCACCAGCCGGCGGAGGATGTGATCCCGGTCCACCAGATTCCCCACCCGCAGCGAAACCGCCAGATCCCTGTAGTCCGCGGGCGAACCCAGGCCGTATATGCAGGAAACCGAAGCGACGATAATCACATCCCGCCGCTCAAACAGCGCCATGGTGGCGGAGTGGCGCAGCTTGTCGATCTCGTCGTTGATCAGTGCGTCTTTTTCAATGTAAGTATCCGTCGACGGGATGTAGGCTTCTGGCTGATAATAGTCGTAATAACTAACAAAGTACTCCACCGCGTTGTGGGGGAAGAACTCCTTGAACTCTGAGCAGAGCTGAGCTGCCAAGATCTTGTTATGGGCCAGCACCAGCGTGGGGCGCTGCACCCGCTGGATCACTTCAGCGATGGTGTAGGTCTTGCCGGTGCCAGTGGCGCCCAGGAGAATCTGTTCCCGCACGCCACGCTCCACGCCATCGGCAAGCGCCTCGATCGCTTTGGGCTGATCGCCCCTGGGTTTGAAGGGAGCAACAAGCTGAAACTGCTGCACCGGCGCACCTCCCGTTCATCTGGTTCCTGGCCATTATACCACATCGAACGTTTGTGCGAAGGAGAACCGCCATGATTCATCCCTCTGACTGGCATCATTGGCGACACATCACCAAATTAGACCCCGACCGGCCGTTCACACCCACTCTGCTGGAGACCGTCTTCGCCAGCGGCACCGATGCCGTGGTGGTCGGCGGCACCACCGGCATCACCGCCCCAGCCGTATCGGCCCTCTTGGACGCCCTCCGGCGCGCCCCTGTGCCTGTAGCCCTTGAGGTCTCCACTCTGGATGCCGCCATGGCAGGGGTCGCCTCCCTCTACCTCATCCCCCTGGTGCTGAACACCCGCCAGGCAAAATGGCTGGGAGGCGCCCAGGCCGAAGCGCTCAGCCACATTCTGCCGCGGTTCGGCCCCCTTATCCCCTGGTCCCGGATGCTCCCTGAGGCCTACCTGGTTCTCAATCCCGAATCTGCAGTGGCCCGCCTCACCGAAGCCGACACCGCCCTCTCCCCTGAACAGGTGGCGGGCTTTGCCGCTTACGCCTGCCGAATTCTGCGCCTGCCGCTCCTTTATGTGGAGTACAGCGGTGCGTTCGGCGATATGGAGCTGCTGGCTGCCGCCCGGGAAGGAGCCGGGAAAGCCCACCTGGTGTACGGCGGCGGAATCCGCACCCCCGAGCAGGCAGCTGCCGCGGCAGCGCACGCCGACACCATCGTCGTCGGCAACCTGGTGTACGCCGACCCCAGCCGGCTGCGGGAGACGGTGGCCGCAGTGAAAGAGGGCTGACACCGCACGCCAGAGCCGGGGGCGATACCCCCGGCCCTGAACGCAGCGCCTGTCACTGGATCCCTGCACAGTTCGGTTGTGTAGAGAGGCGGGTGGAAGGCCCCGCCTCCAACCGGTGCCAGCGAATGGAGCTATGTCCGGTCAGCAGTCGCAGTCGCGGTCGTGGTGGTCGTGGTGGTCGCGGTGGTCGTGGTGGCCGTGGTGATCGCGGTGATCGTGATCCCGGTCCCACTTCAATTCATCATCACACCGGTCGCAGAGTTCGTTCGCCATCCGGGGCGGGCAGCCGCCCACTACAGACCTGCACTGTTTGGGCAGGCACATGCCGAGGGTGGGCACAAGGATGCGCACCGTAACCTGCGTTTGGATGATGATGCAGAAGTCGAAGACGCAGAGAACCTTGTTCTCGTGAGGAGCCAGCACGCAGCAGCAGTTGCCCGTTACCTGGCAGTCCACCTCGGTGCCCGCCGGCGCACAGAGAATGGCCTGCTTCAGGAAGGTGATGGTCCGCTCCAGGGTCTGGTCGCCCACGTGGATCCGAACCGGCACATCAACAGCCACGCAGACCAGGAACTTGGACTTCTTGCCGTCCACCTCCCGGCGCTCCACCTCGCGGCAGTTGATCTTGGCCGTGTCGATCTCGCAGTCGACGTGTGTCCGGGCGTTGGCAGGAACGGTCACGTCAAAGCGCCGCTCTACCCTGTGCTCCTGGAAACAGAAGTCACAGACCCGCTTCGCCTCGATGCAGATCACCTCATGCCGCTGGTCTGACCCACCGGCCATGGGAGAAAAGTCCACGCTGTGCACAGGAATCCTCCTTTGGAGCCCCAGTGACTTTGGCGGCTGTTTTATGCTATGTACAGCGCAGACCTGTGGTCAACATAACGGCCGCCCCAAGCAACCAGCAACCCACAAACTATGCGGCTGTTCTGGGAACTTGACGGAATGAAGGCTGACAGCTTATGGTTTTCGTAGGTTCTCATCGGAAAAGGGCGGTGGAAACATGGCTGTCCACCAGGAAAAGACTGCAAAACCTGCCCGACACCGCTCCCAGCGCCGCTTGGTTCGGCGCGTCGCCAGCGTTGCGATGCTGGCGGCGCTGCTGGCGTGGCCTATCGTGGCCTACCTGGGATACGCCGATGTCAGGGTCAACGCGGGCTTCAGTGCCGGCATCCTGCTCCTCCTGACGGTCCTGCTGGCGGCCAGGCCTCCGGTGCGCAGGAGCCAGCCGGACCCGGAGGACAGCACCCAGTCGCCCAGCAGTGCCGATCCGGATCCAGTCCCCAGCCGCCGCCGGCCTAGGGCGGTCACAGAAGAGTACAACACCCTGAATACCCTGCCGGCCCGCAAAGTCCGGCCCACGCCGTCCCCGGCGCCGGAAGCGCCTCCTACCGCGCCGCCGGCTGCCGTGAAACCGGATAAAGCTGCTTCCCCAGCAGCCCCAGCCGGCACCCCGGCTCGGCCCAGCCATACCCCAGAAGCAGTCCAGGAGAAGCCGGTGCCCCGCTACCAGCTGCCCCCTGTCTCGGTGCTGCCCCTGGGGGAGGCGGTGGCGATGCCTGAGCCAGACGAACTTGTGCTGGCGCGCGGCACACTGCTGGAGTCCACCCTTCAGCGTTTCGGTGCACCTGGCCAGGTGGTGGACTTTGGCAGCGACGACGGCATCCTCCACTACGAATTTCTGCCGGAAGAAGGGGTTGAGATCGGCGCACTCCGGGCCCTCCGGGAGGAACTGGCCCTGGCGCTGGCGGCTAGTCAGGTCCGGATTCAGGCTCCCTTCCCCGGAAAGGAGACGCTCCGCCTGGAAATCCCTGCTGCTGTTGCGCCGTCCGTCCCCATCCGGTCTTTGCTGGAAGCGCAGGCATTCCAGCAGAATCCCTCCCGGCTCGCCGTCGCCCTGGGTATGGACGCAAACGGCCAGCCGGTAGTGGGCGAGCTTAACCGCATGCCCCACCTCCTCATCGAAGGCGCCGGCGAACCGCACACAGCAACCTGCATTCACACCATCCTCTGCTCGCTGCTCTTCAAGGCCCGCCCCGATGAGGTGAAGCTGCTGCTTATCGATCCGCGCGGGAGGCTTTCGCTGTATGCGGAACTGCCCCACCTGCAGGCGCCGGTGGCAACAGACCTTCGGGGAGCGATAAATGTGCTGAAGCAGGCCGTGGCGGAGATGGAAGAGCGAAGCCGCCGCTTTGGCTCCCTGGGCGTCCGGGATATCCGGCAGTACAACCATGTGGTGGCCAACTATCCCGGGCCTGACCTGGACGTAAGCAGCCAGCTCCTCCCGTACCTGGTGATCTGCGTGGCCGAGCTAGCAGATCTGATGAAGGCGCACCCGGCCGAGGTGGAGGAAGCTATCTGCCGGTTGGCTCCCAACGCCGGCACCTGCGGCATTCACCTGGTGATGGCCGCTGAGGAACCGGACGAGGGCGTGATCACCGACTGGATGCGGGTGAACATACCGGCCCGCATCACGCTGGTCCCTGCGCTGGCCGGCCGCAGCACTATGTGGTTCCAGCCCAGCGGCCTGGACGCGCCGGTGCTGGCCCAGGGCGCCGTCATCGACGAAGCGGCGGTAAGGGCACTGGTCCGGTACTGCCGAAAGCAGCCGGAGCCGGTGCGGTAGTGCATAGTGCAGAACAGCATATAGTGAGGCCCACGGAGCACTGGCGTGTTCCGTGGGCCTTTTGCTATCGCCTTTTACTGTGCAGCTGCTGCTTGTACGGGCTGAGGCTGGGCTGCCCGAGGCGTAAAGGCGGGCGACGCCTTGCCCAGAACCGGGAAGAGCAGTTCCGCTGTGTAGAGGGCCTCTTCGATGTGCGGATAACCAGAGAGGACGAAAGTCTCCACCCCCAAGGACCGGTACTCCTCGATGGCGGCAGCCACCTGGTCGGGGCTGCCCACCAGAGCAGTCCCCGCCCCGCTGCGCAGGAGGCCGATACCAGCCCACAAATGGGGTGCGATCCTCAGTTGCTCCCGCCGGCGAGACCCGCCGTGCAGGGCGGTCATCCGCTGCTGCCCCACTGACTCTCTGCCTTCTGCGACTGCCCTGGCAGCAGCAAAAGCAGTCTCATCGGCATGTGCAATCAGTTCCTCGGCCGCCTGCCATGCCTCTTCCTCCGTCCGGCGAACCACCACGTGGAACCGGGCCCCCAGGCGGATGGTCCGACCTTCCCGGGCGGCAGCCTCTCGGACAGCTTCCAACTTCGCCTTTAGCTGCTCCACCGGCTCGCCCCAGCTGAGATAGACATCCACATGCTTCGCGGCCACGGCGATGGCCTTCTCAGAGGAGCCGCCGAAGTAGATGGGCGGGTAGGGCTTCTGCACCGGGCGGAACGGATGCCGACCGCCACGCACCTTCACATAACGACCCTCGTAGTTCACTTCGTCACCCTGGAGCAGGCCCCGGAAGACGGTCAGCCATTCATCCGTGAGGTCGTAGCGGTCATCATGAGACAGCGACAGCCCATCTCCCTGCAGTTCGTTAACCCGGTCACCAGTCACGATATTGAAGAGAGCCCGCCCACCAGAAATATCGTCTAGGGTGGTGATGAACCGGGCTGCGGCGGAGGGCGAGACAAGCCCCGGTCGGATCGCCGTCAGCAGCTTCAGCCGCTTGGTCTGGGGAGCCAGAGCAGCAGCCACAGTAAAGGCGTCCAGTCCGCCCCATCCCGTGGGGATCAGTACCCCGTCGAAGCCAACTGCATCCGCGGTCCGGGCCACCTCGGCCAGATAGCCAAAGTCTTTTTGTCGGGCACTCTCAGGATGCCCTAAGAATCGGGAGTCTCCCGACGTGGGAACGAACCAAAAGAGTTCCGGTGCACCTGCGATCTTGGTCATCCTGGTTCCTCCTCTCCAATCCTTGCCCCTTCTTTAGCGGGCAAAGCTCCCCGCCAGCGCCGCCTCCCACGCGTGGGGCAGATCGGACGCCAGGCGGTTCTCTTTCCCCAGCACGGGGAAGAGTAGTTCCGCCACGTTGTAGGCCTCTTCCAGGTGCGGATAACCTGACAGCACAAAAGTGTCAGCTCCCAGGGCCTGATAGGCACGCAGCGTCTCTGCCACCTGCTGCGGATTGCCCACCACGGCCGTGCCTGCACCGCCCCGGAGCAGTCCGATGCCCGCCCACAGATGCGGGCCCACCAGCAGGCTCTCCCGATCTTTGCTTGTCCCGTGGAGGGCCAGCATCCGCTGCTGTCCCACCGAATCCGACTGGGCCAGACGGCGGCGGGCCTCCTCCAGCAGGGCCGGGTCAGCATCCCGGATCAGGCGGTCGGCCACCTCCCAGGCTTCCTCCTCCGTTTCCCGGACGATGACATGGAGCCGCACTCCAAAGCGGATCTGCCGCCCCTCTGCAGCGGCCGCCTCACGCACTTCCGCAAACTTCGCCGCCACCTGCTCCAGCGGTTCACCCCAGGTCAGGTACAGGTCGACATGCTTGGCAGCAGTGCGGATCCCGGCCGGCGAAGACCCTCCGAAGTAGATGGGCGGGTGGGGCGACTGTACCGGTTCGTACTCAAGCTTGGCGCCCTTCACCTTGACATATTGCCCGTCAAGGTCCACCGTCTCCCCAGAGAGGACCCGACGGTAGACTGTCAGCCACTCGTCGGCGTGAGCATAACGTTCATCATGTTCCAGATGAACTCCATCGCCGGCCAACTCCGAAGAACTTCCCCCAGCCACGATGTTAACCAACACACGGCCGCCCGAGATTCGGTCCAGGGTGGCCACCTGTCGGGCCGCTAGGGTGGGCGACAGCACGCTGGGCCGAACCGCAATCAGGAACTTCAGCCGCTCCGTCTCCGTGCTGAGAGCAGTGGCAAGAGCCCAGGGATCCCGGTTGTGGCTCCCGATGGGAACCAGCACGCCATCATAGCCCAAGGTATCCGCCGCTCGGGCAATCGTAGAAAAATGCCGGTAGTTCGGTGCTCGATTGCCCCGGTTCGAGCCGAGGTACCGCCGGTCCCCGTTGCACGGGATAAACCAAAGGATCGAAGGCGCAGTCGATGCACTCACCTGTACCAACCTCCTCCACTTGTTCCACCGGAAAGCGAAAACTGGAGGCCTGCCCTCCATGGCATGCCTCCAGTTTTCTGGTCAGCGCCGGATCCCGGTGTTAATTTACGGCCGATTTTAGGGCCGAATCCAAAGTATGTCAAGCGGAATTTGTGACTTTTTTCTGCCGATGTGGCCTTGACACCGCTCCTGCTGGTCCATAAAATGGCTCGTAATTCGGCGGCCCTGTTACGCTCGGAACGTGCTGACCAGTCATCTGGAAGCCAGGAGGCCCCTGAGAGGGGGCACCTGGTTTTTTCGTTCCGGAGCATGATCGGCCCAATCGAGTTTGAGGAGGCGATGCAAACGTGGCCCAAGAGGATCGGGTGGAATTGGCGCCAGTGCGGCCGCGGATCAGATGGCGGCCAGCTCCATCTGCACTGCTGCTCACGTGGGTAACACCGCTGCTGCTGGTCGGTGCCTGGGAGATGGCCGTCGCTCGGGGTCTAGTTCGACCGACGATCTTGCCCTCTCCCACCACTATCTCAAGCACCTTCGTAGATCTGCTCGTTTCAGGAGAGCTGTTCCACCATCTCTCCATCAGTCTGCTCAGGGTTGTGGCAGGGTTCCTTGCAGGCGCCTGCACAGCCATTCTACTGGGCACGCTCATCGGCCTCTCGCAGGCAGCCGCCCGGGCTACGGGAATCCTGCTTGGGGTTCTGCGGCCCATCCCCATGGTGGCGTGGGTGCCGTTGCTGATCCTGTGGCTGGGTATTGGTGAGAGTTCGAAAGTAGCTCTGATTGCGATTGGCACATTCTGGCCCGTCCTTCTGAACCTGGTTCACGGGATCCGCAGCACAGATCGCAAACTGCTGGAAGTCGCTCAGGTGCTGGAAAAGGACCGGCTCACCCTACTCCGGCGAGTCGTCTTCCCTTCCGCCATGCCCTCGCTGCTCACCGGCCTGCGTCTGGGCGTAGGTATCGCCTGGACCAGCGTCATCGCGGCAGAGTTGCTGGGCGCTGACCGGGGCATCGGTTTTCTTATCGCCTACGCCCGGGAGCTGCTGCAGGTGGACGTAATGTTCACCGGTCTTGTCACCATCGGTATTACCGGCAGTCTGATCGACTTCAGCATTCGGAAACTGGAGGAGCGCCTGCTCCGCTGGAATCCCGACCTGGAAGGAGGTCGATAAACGATGGGACGGGAGAACAGCCTCACGGTCCAGCATGTTACGAAGTATCACACCTCCCCTCAGGGCGATCGGCTCTGCGTGCTGAGCGACGTCAACCTGACCGTAGAACCCGGCGAGTTCGTCAGCATCGTCGGCCCCAGCGGCTGCGGCAAGAGCACGCTTCTCAGGCTCATCCTGGGTCTGGACACCGATTACGAAGGGCGCATTTTGGTGGGCGACCAGCCCGTCACTCGGCCAGGGCTAGACAGGGGCATCGTCTTTCAGGAACACCGGCTATTCCCCTGGATGACTGTCTTCGAAAACGTTGCCTTTGGGCTCTCCGAACACGCCGCCCACCGGCGAGACACCGTGCGCCACTACATCAACCTGGTGGGCCTCTCAGACTTCGAAAACGCCTATCCCCACCAATTGTCCGGCGGGATGCGGCAGAGAGTGGCCATCGCCCGCGCCCTGGTGAGCCAGCCGCAGATCCTTCTGCTGGATGAACCCTTCGGCGCCCTGGACGCGTTCACCAGGGTGCAGATGCAGCAAGAACTGATTCGAATTTGGAGTCAGGAAGGCACGACTATGGTGATTGTCACCCACGACATTGATGAAGCCGTCTACCTGGGCGATCGTGTCGCCATCATGTCCAAGCGGCCGGGAACGTTTCGCAAGGAGTATGCGGTGCGGCTTGTGCGGCCGCGGGACCACGGATCCGATGATTTTCTGCAGATCCGCCGAGCGATTCACCGGGAATTCTTCGGCGAGGTTGAAGTGCCATTCGCCTATACCATCTGAGCGGAGGGACAGAAATGCACCGTAAAGACCTTCTATTTGGGGTATTGGTAGGATTCTTACTGATGCTCATGGCCGGCTGCGCCGCCGTCCCCTCTGGGACCGGATCCGGAACGGACCAGTCACATGCCGGAGGGAATACCAAGCGAGCAATTCGCATCGCCCACCAGAACGATGCGCAGATCCTGATCGGTCAGGCAAAGGGCTGGTTTGACGAGGAGTTCAGCCGAGATGGCACGGAAGTCGTTTTCACCCGCTTTGTGGCGGGCCCACCCATCATGGAAGCCTTTTCGGCCGGCCGCCAAGATGTAGGTACGGCAGGCGACATGCCGCCGGTAGCAGCCCGATCCAGCGGTGTGGGGGTCCAGGTGATCGGCATCGCCGGCCGTACCCAGACGGGAAATACAGTGGTAGTCCGGGCAGATTCCTCGATCCATTCGGTCCAGGACCTCAAGGGGCGGAAGTTGGCCGCGCAGGTGGGCTCCTCCCAGTACCATTACGCGCTTCTCCTGCTCGAACAGAAGGGACTGAAAGATGAAGTCAGCGTGGTAAACATCCAGCTGACGGAACTGGGCGCCGCTCTGGAAGCGGGTACAGTGGACGCAATTGTTGGGAACGAACGTCTGGCCGGTACCCTGGTGCACAAAGGCATCGGCCGGGTGCTGCCGGATTCCAGGGGCATCAAGCCTGGCTTGAGTCTCTACGTGGCTCGCACCGAGTTCATAGAGGAACACCCCGATCTGGTCGAACGTTTCTTGAAGGTGATGAAGCGAATTAACGATTATATCCAGGCGAATCCGGAGGAGGCAGCAGTTCTGGCTGAGGAGTTGACTGATTACGCATCTCCCGTCATGCAGCAGATCTTTCAGGATACCACCTACGATCTCCGAATCCGGCCTGAAGATGTTCAACAGCTGGAAGTGGTGCGCGACTTCCTCTTAGCTACCGATGTGATTAAGCGAGACTATCCCATCAGTGAACTGATCGAACCGACATATGCAGAGGCTGCCGAATCCTAACCAACGAAAAAAGCGGAGCCGGCTCTCCCCCCAAAGAGCCGGCTCCGCTTTCCTTTTCCCCTACAGTCGTTCCTTCTCCAGCCGGTCGATCTGGACCACCCGGCCGTCATGAAGCACCACCTGTACGTACCCGTGGCGGACCCGCCGCATGGCTGACAGCACCGCCAGCAAAACTCGCTTCTCCGCCGGAGTGATTCCCTGCTGCGGCGACGCACCTAGCGTTTCCACCGTTCCCGACACCGGATGGCCCCCCTCTGTTCCACCAATTCCTTCCCGCCATACCACGGAAGGCTTCTCGTTCGAGATCATACCAAGTGGATTTCTGATATGTCAATCGGATTATGTGTCTTTTTTCTCTTGTCTCAGATACGTCCAACTTATGCTTGACGGCGAGAGGTGTGCCTGCTATCTTGTAATTCAACTAACCCAATCTGATTTTATGGATTTGGCCGACCAGTCAACTGGAGGCCTGTGCCCGCCGGGCGCAGGCCTCTTTGTGCATATTTGGGCCTGGTCCGGCACCGAAAGGAGAGAACAACATGAGCGGAACCAAGGCCGAGACACCGGCCCAGCGCGTGGCGCGGGTAAAGCGGGAGAAAAACCCTCTGGAAATCCTGCCGGACATCGAGCGTTACGCCACTCTGGGCTTTGACGCCATCGACCGGGATGACCTGGAAGTGCGGTTCCGGGCCTGGGGGCTCTACACCCAGGGCGACGGGCAAGGAGCAAGAGGCAAAGAAGTGCCCTTCTTCATGCTGCGGGTCCGCATCCCCGGCGGCCAGGTGCGCTCCCACCAGGCCCGGGTGATCGCTGACCTGTCCGAGCGTTATGCCCGGGGCACCCTTGACCTAACAGATCGCCAAAACGTTCAGTTCCATTACATCCGCATCGAAGATCTTCCAACCATCTTCAAATCCCTGTGGAGCGTAGGCCTTACTACCCAGGGCGCCGCCGGCGACCTGGTTCGCAACGTTACCGCCTGCCCGCTTTCGGGCCTGGAGGAAGGCGAGCTGGCAGACACCACCGGCCTCGTCCGGGAGATCGATCGCATGCTGCAGGGCAACCCGGCCTTCGCCGACCTGCCCCGCAAGTTCAAGATCACCGTCACCGGCTGCCCTTCCTGGTGCACCTATCCGGAAATCAACGATATCGGCCTCACAGCCATCACCCGGCGGCGGGGCCGGCGCCTGGAACTCGGGTACACCCTACGGGTGGGCGGTGGGCTGGCCACCCGCCCCCACCTGGCCCGGCGGATCGACGCCTTCATTTACCCCCACCAGGTGCCGGCGGTGGTGCAGGCCGTGGTCAGCATCTTCCGGGACGCCGACGTGCTCCGGGAGAACCGCTCCAAAGCACGGCTGAAGTTCCTCTTCCTGGACCACGGTTGGGATGAAGAGCGGTTCCGCCGTGAGGTGGAGGCCCGCCTGGGCTACCGCCTGGAGAAGGGCCGGCCAGACAACCCACCCTGCGCTCCCCACCGCGACCACGTGGGCATCCATCCGCAGAAGCAGAGGGGTCTTGTCTACGCCGGATTCAGCGTCACCGGCGGGCGCCTCACGCCGCAGCAGTACCGGCTGCTGGCCGACCTGGCCGATGAGTTCGGCGACGGCAGCCTCCGGCACACGGTGGGCCAGAACGTGGTGATTCCCAACATCCGCGCCGAGCGGCTGGCTGAGTTCCAGACTCGGGCCGAAGCGGTGGGGCTCCCTTTGGAGCCGAGTCCCTTCCAGCGAGGCGTGGTCGCCTGCACCGGCTCCCAGTACTGCAAGTTCGCACTGACCGAAACCAAGGCGTTCAGCGCAGCGCTCACAGAAGAACTGGAGCGCAGGCTGCCGGCCTTCGCCGGGCAGGTGAAGATTCACATCAACGGCTGCCCCAATGGCTGCGGTCAGCACTGGATTGCTGACATCGGCCTGCAGGGGGTCAAGCTGAAGACGGACCACGGCACCGTGGACGGCTACGAGTTTTTCCTGGGCGGCGGCGTGGCAGGCCAGGCGGCCCTGGCCCAGCGGATTCCCTTCCGTGCCCCCGCTTCTCAGGTGGCCGATGCAGTGGAGCGCCTGCTCCGCACCTACCTCGCCGAACGGGACGAGGGAGAACTCTTCCAGGACTTTGTTCGCCGCTTCTCGTCCCACGAACTCCAGATGATTCTGGCCGGCGAAGAGCGGCCCGCCCCATCCATCTCGGAGGTGGCCGACTGATGGCCCGGTATTACCCCGTGGCCCTGGACCTGGCGCACCGCCGATGCCTGGTGGTGGGTGGCGGTGCCGAAGCCCTGGCCAAGACCCAGGGGCTCCTGGAAGCCGGCGCTGAGGTCCATGTGGTCGCGCCCTCGCCGGCGCCCGGGTTTGCAGCCCTCGCGGGGGAGCCCCGGCTCACCATCTCACGCCGACACTACCAGGCCGCGGATCTAGTCGGTGTGGTCCTGGCCTTCGCCTGTGATGACGACCAGGATACCAACGAAGCCCTGGCCCAGGATGCCCGCCGCACCGGCGTGCTGCTAAACGTGGTGGACCAGCCTGCCCTGTGCGATTTCATCATGCCGGCCGTTCTGCGGCAGGGCAGCCTCACGATCGCCATCACCACCGATGGCAAGAGCCCAGCCCTGGCCTCGCATCTGCGGGAGCAGCTGGCTGACTGGCTAGGCCCCGCATATGGCGAGTTCCTGGACCTTCTCGGCGCCCTGCGGCCAGTTGTGAAAAGCAGCGGCCTGGACCGCAGCCAGCGGGCAGCCCTCTTTGCCCGCCTGGTCCGATCGCCAGCCCTGGAGCGACTGCGGGCTGGAGACCAAGCCGGCGCTCACGCCGCGTTAAGTTTGATCCTAAAGGAGTACGACATCCCATGGCCATCGGACAGGTCTTCATCGTCGGCGCCGGCCCCGGCGCCCCTGACCTCATTACCCTACGAGGACTCGAGGCGATCCGGAGGGCAGACGTCATCATATACGACCGCCTGATCTCCCCTGAGCTCCTCGCCCATGCGCCAGCTGGCGCTGCCCTCCTCTACGCCGGCAAGGCGCCCGGGCGGCACCTCATGACCCAGGAGGAGATTAACCGGCTGATGGTCAAACTGGCCCGCCAGGGCCAGACGGTCTGCCGCTTGAAGGGCGGCGACCCCTTCCTCTTCGGCCGGGGCGGCGAAGAAGCCCTGGCCCTGGCTGCAGCCGGCATCCCCTTCGAGGTCATCCCGGGCGTCACATCGGCCCTGGCGGCCCCCGGGGCCGCAGGGATCCCGGTCACCCACCGGGGCGTGGCCCGCTCTGTCACCGTTCTGACTGGGCACGCCGCCGCATCGCCGGACAGGGGGGCTGAGCCGCCCGTGGACTGGGAGGCGGCCGCCCGGCTCGGAGGAACCCTGGTCATTCTGATGGGTGTCGAAAGCCTTCCGGCTATCACCCAGCACCTCCTGGCCGCCGGCAAGCCGCCCAGCACCCCCGCTGCGGTGGTAGAGCAGGCAACCCTTCCCCAGCAGCGGGTGGTCACCGGCAGCCTGGCCACCTTGGCTGAAGCGGCTTCCGCCGCCGGCATACGCTCCCCAGCTGTAATCGTGGTGGGCGAAGTGGTAGCGGTTGCCCAGCAGCTCGGGTTGGAGAGCCTCTCATTGGAAACCGCCGCTCCCTCGGCCGTCTCCGGCTAAGTACCTGGTAAACAGAGGCGCCTGCCGTAAGGCGGGCGCCTTTCTGTTCAGTCTTCCACTTCTCCGATGGTGAGCGGCCCGCACACCTCCGGGGGCATGGGCGGGCAGCCGCCAAAGGCAGGTGCCACCCGGCACTGCTGGGGCACCACCAGGCCAAAGGAAGGAACCAGCATCTTTACGTCTGCAGAGCTCTGCACCACGATGCAGAGTTGGATCGTGCAGGCCAAGTTGGGCTCGGTAACGCCGCTCTGGCTCTGGTTCTGGGCCGTGGGCTGAATGGTGCAGATGCAGGTGCCCCGCACATCGCAGTGGACGTCAGTCCCGGTGGGAGCGCAGAGAACCACCCGCTTGGGGAAGACGATAGTCCGCTGAATCGTAACAGGTGTGCCGTTGGTGGAGGGACGAACCGTAATGGTCAGTTCCAGGATGATCCGGATGGAGACCAGGGCGAGGCCCTCCTGATCGGGCAGCGGCTCCCGGTCCATGATCTCTTCGCAGGTCACATTGGTAATCTCGCAGTCGAGCACCGTGGCCCCGGCACCCAGGCCCGGCACCGTGAACAGCCGCTCCAGCGTCTCTTCCTGAAAACAGAAATCGAAGACTTTGCGGGCGTCGATCACCACGATTTCGCTCGGAGGCGGGCAGGCGCCTCCTTTCACAGGGCCGGGCCGAATCCTGCGTTCCGATTCACCGGCCATGGGGGGTAAGTACTGAGTCAACCCTAACCCTCCTTAAGTAAGGGGGAGTCTCATATGTCCGGGCTCGCATCAGCCTATGAAGCAGAGGCCCAGGGGGTGACGCTTCTGCGCTGCCCCCTCTGAATCCCATTCGGGGCGGAGTCTGCATACCATGCGGAGAGCCCTGCCGCTCCCAGTTTATGCCCCGAGGTGATGACTGCGGTGAAAGCCCGCAAGAAGGGCCATACATCTCCAGACTGCGTTTACTGTGACCCCGCCAAACTGCCCGGCGGCAGCCCGGTCTTCCCCTTTGAACGCCCCATCCCCATGCCCGCAGACCAGGCCCGGACGATCTCCCTGGGCTGGCCGGCCCCCATCCAGGTCAGCTGGGCGCCCTCCAACCCCAGGCCCAACACTCGCCGGCGAACCCAGCAGCAGGCGCCTGCTGCCGCGGTCGTCGGGCCGGAACGGCCCAGGGCGCGCGTGAAGGTCAGGGCGGTTCCTGCCGCAGATGATGAAGCGTCAGGGCAGGCAGCCGTAAAGGCCCACGCGGAGGAAGCGTCCCTGGAGCTGCCTACACCCGCCGAGGAGCCCGAAAGTGTGCCCAGTAGACAGGCAGTTTCCGCATCGGAGCCGGTCCATATCGCAGCGGCAGAGACCCAGCCAGAGCCTGCCCAGGCGGGGGCAGCAGAGAGCAGCGGGCCGAAACCGGTCCATGCCGCATCGCCGCAGGACCACGTGTCAGAACCAGTCCAAGGCGCAGCGCCAGACGACGCCGCCCCGACACCCTCTCGGGCCCCTGTCAGCACCCAGACCCGGCGTTCACCCAGCCTGCGGCGTCCCGCCCGCTCTGCCGCACAGGTCATTCAGCAGGTGGGCAGCGTGATCCGCCACCGGTAGCCCGAAGCACAAGGGCCGTTCCAAGCGGCAATCGCTCCTGCTGGGATGGCCCCGGCCGCATGCTCGATTCAAGCCGAAAAGGCTGTCCCTCAGCCATCTTCGATGGCTTGCGGGACAGCCTTCTTCCTGCTATGGGGCCATCGTCTTAATGTAAGCGATCGCCCGCTCCAACTGCACATCGCCGGGTTCACCGGGCAGCACCTTGCTCGGATTCTCCACCACCACGTCCGGCTCAACGCCCACCCCGTGAATGGAGTTGCCCCCTGCAGTCAGGTACTTGGCCGTGGTGATCTTGATGCCGGACCCGTCGGAAAGACGGTAGAACGTCTGCACAGAGCCCTTTCCAAAGGTTGTGGTACCAATCAGCACCCCGGCGTTCAAATCCTTGACGGCGCCGGCCACAATCTCGGAGGCGCTGGCGCTGTTCTCGTCCACCAGCACCACCAGCGGCATGTCGAAAGCCTGCTTGGCCCGCGACTTGAACGTCTCAGTCGGACGGTCCCGGTACACGATGTGGACCACGGGCTGATCCGGCGGTAAGAAGAGGGATGCAACACCGATGGCCTCGTTCAGCAGGCCCCCGCCGTTCATGCGCAAATCAAAGATCAGGCGGGTGGCGCCCTGGCTCCGCAGTTCCTCAATGGCCCGGCTTACCTGGTTCGTAACTTCCTTGCTGAACTCCATCAGTCGGACGTAGCCCACGCCGTCGTCCACCATCTTGGACTCCACAGTGGGAAATTCAATGACTTCGCGGGTGATGGTGACCTCCAGCGGCTGGGAAAGGCCTTCCCGCCCCACAGTAAGCGTCACTTGGGTACCTTCTGGCCCCTTGATCATGGAGACTACCTCTTCAAGGGTAAGTCCCCGCACGTCCTTGCCGTCCACGGCCAGAATCGTGTCTCCCGGCCGGAGCCCTGCCCGCTCGCCGGGGCTGTTCTTAAAGGGGGCCACCACCGTAACCAGGCCAGTATCTGGCCGCAGCTCCACCTGGACGCCGATGCCTGTAAAGGTGGCCTCAAACTTGGCCAGGAACGCCTCGTACTCCTCCGGGTCGAAGTAGACGGAATACTTATCCCCGGTGGCCTCCATCATCCCCCGCAGGGCTCCCTCCGTGGCCCCCGCCTTCAGCTGTGCCGGATCCACATCTTCCACGAACTTCTGATCAATATACCGCTTTACCTCTTGGACGCGGGACATGTCGACGATCTCGGTCTCCTCGGCGTCCAACATGCGCTGAACACCAGGCAAGAGGCCCACGGCGCCGGCGTAGTAGCTGACCACGCTGCTGAAGAAGACACAGACCACCGTCAGGGCGAGAGCCTTACCCCGCTCCACCATCCCCTGGATCATCCCTTCTGTAAAACGCATTATGTTGCCATTTTTATGCACTCTGAGACAGAGTATACGCCCCAAGCGCAGGGGGGTCAAATCAGCACAACACAGGCCCCCTTGCGGGGGCCTGCTTCACCAGCCTCATAACTCGCTCAAGGCTACGGCAGGAACGTCAGGGGATCCTGCGGTTCGCCGTTTACGTGGATCTCCAGATGACAGTGAGGCCCGGTGGACCAGCCGGTGGAGCCGGCTCGCGCAATCTGCTGGCCCTGCACCACCGAATCGCCAACGCTCACCAGCAGTTCGGAGTTGTGGCCGTACCAGCTGGCAATGCCGTTGCCGTGGTCGATGACCACCAAGTTGCCGTAAGCATCATTCCACCCGGCCATGATCACCACGCCATCTTCGATGGCGTAGACCGGTTCTCCATAGCTAGCTGCAAAGTCTGTGCCGTAATGGTTCCGCCATGTACCCAAAATCGGGTGCAGGCGTGGCCCGAAATAATCTGTAATGACAACCGATGAAAGGGGATAGATGGGCGCGAAGCCGTCGGAATTCTGCCGGTTCATCCGCTGCTGAATGACCCAGATCTCCTGGGCAATGCGCTGGCTCTCCGCCTCGTAAGCGTCCAGCTGCCACTCCAGCTCCCGCTTGCGCTCATCCAGCGACCGGGAGACGGCGGCCTGCTCATCCCGCTTCATCGCCACCTCGTTCTGGCGGGCTTCAGCCCGCTCCTTCAGGGCCACCAGCTGAACCCGCCGGGCGTCCACCTCGTCCTGCTTTTGGGCCAGCAGGCGCTTCTCTTCCCGAATGTCCGCCATCAGCTTGGCGTCCTGCTTCACCACAGCCTTCAAGGAGTCCAGCCGGGTGAGGAAGTCGGAAAAGCTGGTGGAGCCAAGCAGCACACCCAGATAGTTGACCCGGCCCTGCTCCTGGAGCGACCGCATCCGCCGGCCCAGCAGCCGCTGCCGTTCGTCGTAGCGGTTCTGCGCGTCTTCCAGTTCCGCCTCCACCTGGGCCAACTCCGCCTCGGCGGTGGCCAGTTCACTGCTGACCAGGTCCAGCTCCCGGGTAGCTTCCGCCAACTCCGCCTCCACCGCGTCGAGCTGTGCCTGGGCCGCCTCCACCCCCGCGTAGATCCGCGACAGCTCATTCTCCGTCTGCTGGCGCTGCTCCTCCAAATAGCGCTGCTCTTCCAGCGCCCGATTCAAATCATCCTGGATATCCGCATAGGCCGCCGGTCCCCACTGCCCCAGCAGGCCGACCACCAATGCGGAGGCGACCAGCTGCCGTTTGTGGGGAAACCGCCCTCGGCTCCGCATACCCTGCACCTCCGTCATACCTTCAGGAACCGCCGCATCGAAACGGCGCTGCCTACCGCTCCCAGGAGCACGCCCAGCAGCGTCAGGCCGCCAGTCAAGTCCCACAAGATGTCCTGCGGGCTGATGATCGGCAGGAAGGGAACGTTCACATATACGTATTTTACTACTTGCGTATATCCCCAGCTAGTGAGTGCCATGGAAAATAGCGCCCCGAATGCGCCCAAGAGCACGCCTTCCACCACAAAGGGACGGCGGATGTACCAGTTGGTGGCGCCCACCAGCTTCATGATGGCGATTTCGCGCCGCCGGGCGTAGACCGACAGCCGGATGGTGTTGGAGAGGGTCAGCACCGTGGCAATCACCAGCATCACCACCAGGGCGATACCGCCCAGTCGCACCGCCTTGGTGAAAGCCAGGAGGTTGTCTACAAAGTCCTGGCCGTAGTTGACTTCGCTGACGCCCTTCATCTGGGCCATTTGCTCAGCGATGCTCTTCACCTGGTCCGGATCGGCAGCCTCGATCACCAGCGAGTCGTGCAGGGGGTTCATCCCGTCCTCTTCAAAGCCCCGGTAGATATCCTCGTACTCGGGATGCTGCTGCTTCATCTGCTGCCAGGCGACCTCCTTGGAGACGAAGGTCACCGACTCCACCCCGGGCACCTGCTTGGCAGCGTCCAGCAAGGCGCGCTTCTGCGCCTGTGTGGGCTCGCCGTCCTGGCAGGCCTCCGTCGTCTCGTCATTGACACAGAAGTAGACCCGGACCTCAACCTGGTCCTCGGCGGTGGCGGCCATGTACTCCAGGTTGACTGCCAGCAGCGAGATGACTGCCAGGACCAACAGGGAAACCGCCACCGTTGCCATGGAGGCCAGCGACATAATGGGGCTCCGGGTCATACTCTGCAGCGAGTCGCGAATGGCGGAAACCCACGCTCTAATGTTCATAGCCGTAGGTCCCCCTCTCCTCGTCCCGCACCACTACGCCCTTCTCGATCGCAATGACCCGCTTCTTCATCTGGTCGACAATGGTGCGGGCATGGGTAGCCACTACGACTGTTGCGCCCATCTGGTTAATATCTGAAAGCAATTTCATAATCGCCCAGGAGTTTTCAGGGTCCAGGTTGCCAGTAGGCTCATCGGCAATGACCAGCACAGGATTGCGGACGATGGCGCGGGCCACCGCCACGCGCTGCTGCTCGCCGCCGGAGAGTTCCAGGCACTTGGAGCGGGCCTTGTGCCGCAGCCCCACCAGTTCGAGTGCGGCGGGAACCCGGCGGAGGATCTCACGCCGGGGCACATCCGTTACCTCCAGAGCGAAGGCAACATTGTCAAAGACCGTGCGTTCCGGTAGAAGCTTGAAGTCCTGAAAGATAACACCTAGATTGCGGCGCAAATAAGGGACCATCGACGGGCGAAGGCGTCCGATGTCCTTGCCATCCACGATCACCTTGCCCGAGGTGGCCACCTCTTCCCGGTACAGCAGCTTCATCAGCGTCGATTTACCCGCCCCCGAAGGGCCGACAAGAAAGACGAACTCTCCCCGCCCAATATGGAGGTTGATTCCATTAAGAGAAGGCACGTGAGCATTCGGATATATCTTCGTCACGTTGACGAACTGGATCAACCTCTATCTCACTCCCGACTGATTTACGTATACGAGAACAATAGTTATATCCATGTTCGACAGTATCCTAGGCCATCCTTCCGGAGCCCGAGGATTTCCTGACTTTGTCTCTCCCGGCTGCAGCAAAAAAGAGCGGATCGCTCCGCTCACTCCCTATCCCGGAAAGAGTCCTGTTTTCAGCGTGTGTTCGAACAGTTCCCGGCCCTTCATCCCCACGTCGTGCGCCGCCTTCAGCGCCGGACCAATGTCATAGGGCACCCGCACGATGGAGGCCGACATGCTCCCCCTTTCCACCTCGAGGAGTGCGTAGCTGGGGCGCGGATCTCCATCGAAGGGCAGCCCCACGCTTCCCGCGTTGATCACCGTGCGGCCCCCTACATTCCGGATAAAGGCCCGGTGGCAGTGGCCGAAGGCGGAAAGCCGCGTCTCCTCAGCCAGGTGGAGAGTGGACAGCGTCTTATTATCCGACCAGGGCAGAATCAGCACGTAGTTGCTGGTGGGCGAGGCGTGGAAAAAGTCCATCCGCACGCCTTCCACCACTTCTGACACCGTGAGGGGCAGCGTCTGCAGCCACAGCCTGTCATCATCAGACAGGGCCGCCATGTGCCGGGCGAAATCCTCCTGGGCCACCTCCTGGCTCTTGTTCACCGGCGGGAACTTGTCCGGATGAAAGTCAGGATGGTAGGCGCCGTCGGTGTTCCCCCGCACCACCGGGCAGCCGAGGCTCCGCACCAGGTCGACACACTCCTTGGGCAGGGGGCCCTTCATGGTGATATCCCCCAGGCAGATCATCTGATCCACGCCCCGCCGCCGCATATCCGCCACCACGGCCTCCAGGGCGTGGTAGTTGGAGTGAATGTCACTGAACACCCCAATCCGCATATCTCACCGCCCCCGCACCCTGCTGGCCGCTACCGCTAGCATAAACCGCACCAGCGGCGGCAGGCTGCGGCTGTACCGGCCAAACTTGACAATCCGATAGAGCCACTCCAGGTTGGCCCGCAGCATCCAGTCCGGCGCCCGCCGGGCGGCCCCGGCCCACACATCCAGTGTGCCGCCGACCCCCATGCCGATCTTGACGTTCAGTTCATGCAGGTGGCTGCGCAGCCATTTTTCCTGCTTGGGAGAGCCCATCCCCACAAAGAGCACATCTGCTTGGGCGGCCCGAATCGCCGCCACCACCTCCGGCTCCTCCTCTGGCGTAAAATAGCCGTCCCGGTACCCGGCCACGGTAATGCCCGGGTAGCGCTCGGCCAGCCGCCGGGCGGCCTCGGCCACCACCTCGGGCCGGGTGCCCAGCAGAAAGATGCGTCCCCGCCCCTGCTCAGAGAGCGCCGCGATCAGGTTGGTGGCCAGGTCGACGCCTCCCACCTTCTCCGGCACAGGGTCGCCCAGAATGCGCGAGGCGATGACCACACCGATGCCGTCTGGCACCACCAGGTCCGCCCCGTTCAGCGTCTCAGCCAGCTCGGGGTCCTGAAGGGCAGCATATGCGATTTCGGCGTTGGGGGTTACCACCAGGTGCGGCCCATCGCCATCCACGAAGGCGAGGCAGCGCTCCACGGCCGCCTGCATGGTCACCTTGTCTACTTCCAGGGCCAGTACTCTTGCTCGGCTCATAAACTCCCTCGCTGTCTGAGCAGGTCTACCACGAGCTCTGCATTTTTCCGAGAAAGGGGAGTCAGCTCCGCCATCCGCTCCCGCAGCCTGCGCCGCACAGCCGGCGCCTCTGCCAGGGCCCGGAGCCCCGCCGCCACCACGGCATCGGCATCCAGGGACTCGGTGCTGCCCACCGCCTTCTCGCCAATCTGCCTGAGGAAGCTGTCGTTTTTCGGATCGTAGCTGATGCCCACCAGAGGCACGCCGTTCATGGCTGCGAAGACCAGCGCGTGGTAGCGCATCCCGATGATCAGATCACAGCGGGCGGTCATGGCATGCAGGTCCGCGTACGTCTGGCTGCCCCGCACTATCACAGCGGGCTCGTCCATTTGGCTGGCCAGCGCCCGGGCAGCGCCCACATCGTGGGGCTGCTGCATGGGGAGAAAGACCACCTGGGCGCCGGTCTCCCGGACCAGCCGGTCCAGGGCCTTGGCCAGGGCCGGCTCCATGGGCCGGTTCCCCTGCTTCCAGGGCCGCACCGAGACGCCGATTACCGGGCGGCTCAAGTCCACCTTGAACTCGGCCAGGAGCCGGGCGCCCAGTTCCGGATCTGCTGGCCCCAGGGCCAGGGCCGCATCCGATGTCACCGTTACAGGCGGCCGCCTCACCCTCAGCCGCCGCAGGGTTTCGGCCGACTCCTCGTCCCGTACCGTAATGAAACTAACACGATTCACCACCGCGGGAATCAGGGTGCGGCCCCAGAGGCGGGTGACAGGGCCCACACCCTGGGCGTAGAAGACCACCGGCTTGAAGCGAAGGCGAGCCATGCTGATTAGTCCCAAGTAGTAGGTGAGAGACCGGCTGCTGGTCACGTCCTGCAGCAGGCTGCCGCCGCCAGAGATCATCAGGTCCATCCGGCCCATGGCCTGCCAAATCGCCTGCACGTCTCCCCGGCTCACCGCTTCGACCCCGTGCAGCGTACGCGTGTGGGCCGCCTTGCCGGATATCACCGTTATACGCAGGTCGGGCACCAGGTCCCGCAGAGCCCGGAGCATTCCTGCCAGTATTGCCTCGTCCCCGGCGTTGTTGAAGCCGTAATATCCGGAGACCAGAATCTCTGCCATGATGCGGTCTCCCTTCGCTAGCGCTTTCGGAACCGGCCTGCAAACTGGGTAACCACGTCTCTGGCCTCGCGGCTCCCGGCCAGCATGCCGGCAGCCACGTGGACCAGTACGATGGTGCCCAGCCCCACGCCCAGGCGAACCGCCTGGTCGAGCAGCGAATCCGTGGGGAAGTACGGCGCGACCACCTGGTAGAGCAGGTATCCCGCCAGGGTTCCCGCCCCGGCGGTGGCCAGGTTGATGCCGGTGGCCTTCATAACCTCCCAGCCGCCGATGCCGTTCAGCCGCCGCCGCAGTTGCCAGAGCAGGAACAGGACGGAGAGTGCCGCCGCCAGGGTAGAGCCCAGGGCCAGGCCCCCATGGGCCAGCGGGCCCACCAGCATGACCTTGAAGGCCACTGTAAGCACCACCAGCAGGATGGAAGACTGCATGGGCGTCCGAGTATCCTGCAGAGAGAAGAAGCACCGCAGAAGAAAATCCTGCCAGCCAAAGAAGAGGATCCCCAGCGAGTAGAACTGGAGGGCAAAGGCGGTGGCTTCTGTGGCATTCAGGTCAAAGGCACCCCGCTCGAAGATGATCTTCACGATCTCTTCCCGGAAGGCCAAGAGCCCTAAGGCCATGGGCAGCAGGACAAAGGCGATGCTGCGCATGCCGGTGGTTATCGTCTGGCGCAGGTCGGCAATCCGCTCGCCGGCTGCATGCTCCGCCAGGCTGGGGTAGAGCACGGTGGAGATGGCCGCTCCCACCACGCCGTAGGGCAGGGAGTTGACCTTGACGGCATAGTTCAGTGCAGAGATGGAACCCTCCGCCAGGTTGGACGCGAGGAAACGGTCGACAAAGTCCTGAAACTGGATAACCACCGTGGTGACCAGTACCGGCAGAATCAGCCGGGCCACCTGAACCAGGCCAGGGTCCCGCCAGTCGATCTGCGGCCGGTACCGGAAGCCCAGCTTTGGCAGAAACGGCATCTGCATCAGGGCGCCGGCCACTGCACCGAAGACGACGGCCCAGGCTACCCAGTGGATCTGCCAGGCCTGCGACACCAGGAGCAGCATCAGCACTACCGGCAGGTTGTTTACCATGCCCACCATGGCCGGGGGGGTAAAGCGCCGGTTGGCGTTGAGCACCGCAGAGGCCACGCCGCCCATTCCCATAAAGAGCAGCATGGGCAGCATGGTCCGGGTGAGGGAAATGGCCAGGGCCGTCGGTTCTTCAGGCAGCCCCGGTACCAGAAGCGGAATATATAGGGGTGCCAGCCCGAGGCCGAAGAGCAGAAGGACCGCCGAGATGAGCAAGGTCAGGTTAAGCACCGTATTGACCAGCCGCCAGGCAGCCTCTTCGCCCCGCTTCTGAATCGACTCGCGATATACCGGAATGAAGACCGTAACCAGTGCAGCGCCCACCGCTGAGTAGAGCGATGCTGGCAGGTCCTGCGCCACCACATAAGCGTCTGTCAGGTAGGTTGCCCCGAACCGGGCAGCCAAGAGGGCATCCCGCAGATACCCCAGCAAGCGGCTGGCCACCGTCACGACGGAGATGACGCCGGCAGCCTTGAAGACTGTGCGGGTCTGCTCCGCCGTCACGATGCGATCAACTCCTCATAAAGCGCTGCGGTCTGCTCTGCCATCCGCCTGGCGCTGAAAAAGGCCTTCACCCGCTCACGACCGGCCTCTCCAAGGCGGCGGGCCAGGGCGGAATCCGCCAGCAGCCGCTCCAGGGCAGCGGCGAGAGCCCGGGGGTCCTCTGGCGGGACCAGCAGCCCGGTCTCTTCATCCACCACCACCTCGGGAATGCCGCCCACCCGCGAGGCCACCACAGGCCTGCCCGCGGCCATCGCCTCCAGGAGCACAAGGCCCAGCCCCTCGGACCGGGAGGGCAGGACGAAGATCCCTACCTCTCCAAGAAATGCCGGCACGTCGGGCACAAAGCCCGTCATGCGGACCCGGTCCTGCAGCCCCAGGGCAGCCGCCTGGGACGCCAGGGCATCCCGTTCAAAGCCCGCGCCGCCCAGGACCAGCCGGACCTGCCCGGGAAGCAGGGCCAAGGCGTCGAGCAGGACGTCGAAGCCCTTCTCCCGCTCCAGGCGGCCCAAGGCGCCCACCACCCCTGCAGGAGGCGGCGGTACAGCAGCGTAGAGCGCCGGGTCCACCCCGCCGGGGATCACCCGGATGCGCTCAGGGGCCGCACCTGAAGCGATAAGCGCCGCTTTCACGGCCTCAGAAACCGCCACGATGCGATCGGCCAGCAGCGCCACAGAGGCCCGCTTCAAGAGCCCGTTGGGCTCCCGCAGCTGCACGGCCCGCTCTTCGGCTGCGGCCAGGCCGTGCTTGGTGTAGACAATACGGGCGCCCGCCAGCGCCGCTGCCACCCGACCGGCCAGAGAACCGTGGGTGTGCGCGATCTGGGGGCGCCACCGCCGCATCAAGCCGGTCAGCGAGCGCAGCGCCTGCCACGAAAAGGAACGGTCGGCGCCAGGAAAGAGGTACACGGGAACGCCGGCGCGCCGAAGGGCTGCAGCCAAATCCCCTTCCGGGCAGGCCACTGCCACGTCAAACTGCTCAGTCAGACGGGGCTGGGTCAGCAGCGTCAGCACATACCGCCCCGCCCCGCCAATGTTCGTATCACTGCAAATATGGAGGACTCGTCCTTTCACGCTACCGGACTCCCGTCGGTTTCAGCTGTCGCCCTGCGGCGATTGCCCAGAACCAGCCCCGCCCCCAGGCCGGCTACCGCCCAGAAGGCAAAGAGCAGTTTGGGGTTGTACCAGATGTACTCTACCAAGCCATGGAAAAGCAGCCCCAAAAGGGCGGCTGGAACTGCAGCCAAGAGATAGGGGCTCTTCGGCCGGATGCCCACCACAAAGGTGCGGCGAATCACCGCGAGCAGGCTCCAGAGCACCGCCACCAGCCCAAGAATGCCCATTTCGGCAAAGCTCTGCAGGTACAGGTTGTGTGCGTGGGCCGCCCGCGCCCCCGGCAGCATGAACTCCTGGTATCCCTTCGCGAAAACCTCGGCGCCGATGCCCGTGCCCAGGGCCCAGTACTTGTCCAACATGGCAGCGACGCCCTTCCACATGTTGACCCGGTACTGGGCCGAGGTGTCCTGCATGGTGATGGCCGAAACCAGCCGCTGCAGCACCCAGTCCGGCAGCACCAGGGGAGCCGCCACCACCCCGAGCAGCAGGAAGACCGACCAGCGGCCGCCCCGCATCAGCACAAAGACGACGCCAGCCACCAGTAGGGCAAGCCAGGCGCCCCGGGAGCCGGTGAGCAGCAGCACAGCGGCCATCATGGCCAGGGGCACCGCCAAGATCAGCTGGCGCCGGGGCTGCTGCAGCCAAAGTGCGAAGCCCAGCGGCAGGTAGAGGGCCATGTATTCACCCAGGTAGTTGGGGTTGCCCATGCTGGCGAAGACCCGCACCAGCTGCCCGGATACGCTGGGGTCAACCCAGCCCTCCTCCACATGGGGCGGATGCACCATCTGATAAAACCCCCACAGGGCCATCAGGGCACCGCCCACCAGCACCGGCCCCAGCAGGGCGGCCGCGTCACGGCTGGTGCGCACCAGGTCCGTCACCATAAAGAAGAGCAGCACCGCCGTGGCCCAGAGCACCAACTGCACTAGGCTGATGGCGGGATCGATGGACTGCACGGTGGAAGCCGCTGCCACCAGCAGTAGAAAGAGGAGAGGGATCGACGCGGCGGAAAAGCGCCACCGCATGGCCCTCGCGGCGAACTTCTGAATCAGCCAGATGGCCGCCGTTGCCCAAATCCCCAGCACCATCAGGGTCGTCGGCGAAGGGGACATGGTGGCGGGAATCAGCGGCACAAGGCCCAGAACGGCGCCCAGCAGGTATACCAGCGGAGAGGTGCGCTGCTCCTCTTCCTCCGCGGCCAGCGCCACATCCTGGCTGAAGCCGGTGGCGGCACTGGCCAGCAGGCTGGTGGAGAGCAGCGAAGCAAGCCGGCGCTGGGCCCAGGCGGCAAACCGGCCCAAAAGGCTGGTCTCCCACATGCCTGCCAGGAAGGGGCCGCCCTTCTGGGCAAGCCGGTCGAGCCAGCGGCCAAGGCCCGCCAAAACCCGGCCCGTCACGCTGCTTTCCGCTGTGGCGGCCGTGGGCCAGTCAGCGTAGAGCATCCGCCCCAGCAGGCTGTCGGCAAAGATACGGCCACCCCAGCGGCCCAGGGCAGCCAGCCCCCGCCGCACAAGGCTCTGGTCCCAGATATCCAGGAACCAGTAGAGCAGTCTGCCGATGATGCTGGACTCAAAGAGCAGCTGCAGAGGGGATTGCGTCATCAGTCACCGCTCCTTACTGGTCAAGCGAGAGGTTCGGGAAATCCACCGTGACGCCCTCGCCAGCCCAGAAGGCAGACTTGTACTGGTTCGTCCGCCCCACCTTCACCTCAATGCCGTTCATGGTAATGCCGTTGGGCGACACCCGGCCGGGGCCGGAGATGGTCACGAAATAGTCATACTTATACTTGGACTCCGTCTCATACATCCGACCGTCAGGCCCTTCCCGGACCACCACCGCCGGGCGGGCATCAAAGCGAACGATCTTGCCCATGTAGGTGTTCGACTTGCTGTCGTATATAGCTTGTCCCACGTCAAGAACGTCAATGGTGAACTGCTCCACATTGGGCAGCATAAAGGTCATCTCAATCGTGCGATCTTCGGCTGCGGGTGCAAGCTCATCTGCCCGCAGCTGCTGGTAGGCAAACCGCCCAGCCACTGCGACCACTGCCAACAAAACCACCAGGTCCAGCAGGTTGATCTTACCGAACAACCGGCCCTTCCCGTCCAATAAGGACACTGCTCAGAGCACCTCCCGGTACACGTCCACAATCTTTGCCGCAACCACTTCGATGGACAGGTGTGCCGTCACATAATCTCTGCCGGCTTCACCCAAATCCCTTCGGTGCGCTGCTCCTTCGGGGCGCAGCAAGAAAACCAGATCCTTGGCCAGGAGATCGGGGCGCAGGGAGCGGCCGCCCTCTCGAGCGGTAAAATTGGCCCCGGCCCACTCCGCAATCCGGTCCGGGGTCAGGATGCCGCGGTAGCCCCCTTCGCCGGCGATAATCACCGGCCGTTCGCAAGCCATGGCTTCAACAGCCGTACGGGCCACCGCCACAACGCAATCCGCCAGGTTGAAGAACCGGGGCACATCCAGCCGGGCGCCAGTAGCAACTGCGGCCTCCCGGCCCAGCCGGGTGTTGGTTTCGGCAGCAAGGCGCCGAATCTCGCCGGCCCGGTTGCCATCGCCCAAGATCCAGAGCCGGACTCCCGGAATCTGCCGGTCTACCTCCGGCAGGGCTTCCAAGAGCGCCACGGCCACATCGGCAAACTGGTCCGTCAGGCGGCTGGCATGGACCACATGGGGCCCTGAGGCAGGAATGCCGAACTCCGTGAGCAGCGGCGCGATGTCAAGCCCCGGACGGAACTGGTTCAGGTCAAACCCGTTGGGGATAACCCGAATCTGCTCCGCAGGGGCGCCGAGCGGCCCCTCCAAGTGGCGGCGCACATCTTCGCTGACCGCGATGGTGCGCTGACCGAACCGGCTCAGGTACCGCCAGGGGAACCCAGCGTTATATGTGCCGTGATAGGTGGTCACAAGGGGGATGGAGCGATCGCCGATGGCCAGCGAAGCCAGCCATGCGGGAATGCGAGCATGGGCATGGACCAGACCAATCTGGTAGTCCGCCAAGATCCGGCGCAGCCGCTGATAGGCCTGCAGCAGTGCCAGCGGACTGCGGCTGGCCATGGGCACAGGAATGTGGGGAATCCCGGCCTCAGTTAGCTGCGGGACCAGCCGGCCCCCGGCTGAGGCCACCACCACGGTGTGCCCCTGCCGTTTCAATTCCCGAGCCAGGCTGATCACATGGGTCTCCGCACCACCCAGGTCCAGGGCCATGGCCGCCAACAACACAGGCGGCAGGGTCTTCTGCATGGGACTTGTCCCCCCAGACACGGGTCAGAAACTGACCCAGCCCTGGTCTCCAGAGCTATCTCCGCCATTTTACTCGTTTCAGTCGGTGCAGACAAGTTGACCCCTGAAAGGAGGGGCCCTGGGCGCACTACTGCCCCGGGGTTACGATGGTATAACCGCCCTTAACCATTAGAATTGCGTCAACGGTGGCAAACAGGCCGCGACCGTCGTCGCGGGGAATCGCCAGCAGGTGGTTGGCCGGAATGCTGGCGCCCTGGGGAATATCCGTACCCGCCGTTACGTCCAGCAGGCCGCCCTGTGGGCTGGTTATGGCAATGGCCTTGCCGCCCCGCAGCACAATTTCGGTGCCTGCGCCGCCGATGATGCGGTGGCCTGCAGGCAGGTTTACCACCTGAAAGGCCATCCGCTGGTCAACGTACTCCTTGTTGGCGAGGTTGGATCCGCCCTGCTGCGCGACCGCTGCGATTTTCTGATCTACATATGTTTTTTCGGCCAGGTTTGCAATCTGGCTCTGCCAGCCGCTCTTCAGGTCTGCTATCAGTTCCTCCACATAGCTTTTGCTCACCAGAGGATCGGCAGCAGATCCAGGTTTGCTTCCGGAGGCTGCAGCGCTTCCCGCCCAGAATCCGACGGCCATCAACGATAGGGCTGCCGCGACCGCAGCCACTGCCTGCTTCATCTGCAAGGACGAGCCCTCCCTATGCAACGGTCTACGACTTGAACAATTCGCTTCATGATGCCGGAACCCTATCAGAGCCGGCAGGCTCTCAAGAGATTCCAAGCTGGTCTAATTGCGAGGGCTTGTCAGTACCATAAAGCGGGGTGACTGCCCACAAAACACCGCCGGCCCTATCTCTGAGACGTATGCAGCAGGGCGCTTGGTTGCACCGGAGAAGGCCTGGGCTGGCGGCCAGTCAATTTCCGGCACCGGCAGAGCCAGCCCCTTGAGGCACTGAAACGCCCGGTGGCGCTGGCAGCGGCACCGGGCGGGTCGGTCTTCGTCATCGACTGCGGAAGAACCGAAAGGCAGAGCGGCAGGCCAACGGCGGTGCCGGGCACCGGGCGAACCGGCAGTTCACCCGGACCGGCCGGGGAAAAGGATGCAGCCTTACGGCCGCTGCAGTTCACCCGCCGCCTTCTTCTCCAGGTAGCTGTAGATGAAGTTATCCAGTTCGCCGTCCATCACCGCCTGGACGTTGCCTACCTCCTCCTGGCTCCGGTGATCCTTCACCATGGTGTAGGGCTGGAAGACGTAGCTGCGGATCTGGCTGCCCCAGGCGATCTCCATCTGCGGCCCGCGGATTTGGGCCATCTCCTTGTTCTGCTCCTCCAGTTTCAGTTCCACCAGTTTCGACCGGAGCATCATCATGGCCGTCTGCCGGTTCTGGATCTGGGAGCGTTCCTGCTGGCAGGAGACCACAATGCCGGTGGGCAGATGGGTAATGCGGACGGCAGAGTCCGTCTTGTTGATGTGCTGACCCCCGGCGCCGCTGGCCCGGTAGGTGTCGATCCGGAGATCCTCCGGGCGAATCACCACATCGTCCACGTCGCTTTCAATCTCCGGCATCACTTCGACGGCTGCAAACGAGGTGTGTCGTCTGCCAGACGCATCGAACGGCGAAATGCGGACCAGCCGGTGCACCCCCATCTCAGGGCGGAGGAAGCCATATGCGTAGGGGCCCCGCACCGCAAGGGTACAGCTCTTGATGCCGGCTTCATCACCCTCCAGTTCGTCCAGGACCTCCACCTTATACTTGTGCCGTTCGGCCCAGCGGATGTACATCCGCTTCAGCATCTGGGCCCAGTCCTGGGCTTCTGTGCCGCCAGCGCCCGCGTGGATGGTCAGAATGGCGTTGGAGGCGTCATACTTTCCCTTAAGCAGAATCTGCAGTTCGTATTCCCGCAGCTCCTGCCGCAGCTCCTTTGCCTCCTGTGCAGCTTCAGCCAGGAGCTCTTGATCCGAGGCCTCCAGGGCCAGTTCCAGCATGACCACCAGGTCCTCGGCACGATTATGCAGCCTATTCCACTGCTCAACAGGCGCCTTCAAAGCAGCCAGTTCCTTCATTACTTGCTGCGCTGCTTCCTGGTCGTTCCAGAAATCCGGCGCCGAAACCTTATGTTCCAGGGCGCCGATCTCCCGGTTGCGCGTTTCGAGGTCAAAGAGACCTCCTGAGGTCATCTAGTTTCGCCACAAACTGGCGGGCTTCCTGAACCAGATCTTCGTACATACAGTCTCCTCCTTGGAACTTGGCGCTGGTGTCATTGTACTATCCGCTCCTGCAGTGGGGCAACGGACGGAGTGACCGGGCCGCCCACGGCGGAATAGAGTGGAGCGTCACGGGATTGGGGAGGGAGAACGGGGTGAACATCGGCTTCGTGGGAATGGGCAGTATCGGCCAGATGCTGGTCACCTCACTGGTGCAGGCCGGGGCCGTACCGCCAGCCTCCGTCTTTGCCAGCAACCGCAGCCAGGAAAAGTTGAAACGGTTTGCGGCATCTGTTCCCGGCATTCATGCCGCTGCCGACAACAAGCATCTCGTCCAGCAGTGCCCCGTCGTCTTCCTGTGCGTAAAGCCGGGAGAGACCAAGGCCGTTCTGGATGATGCAGGCCCGTACATAACGGCCGATCACCTGCTGGTCACAGTGACCAACACTATCGACATCGCCGCACTGGAGCAGGTCGTGCCCGCCCGGGTGGCCAAGGTGATTCCCAGCCTGGTGCATGCCGTGGGAGGCGGCGTCTCGCTCCTGATCTTCGGCTGCCGCTGCACCCAGGAGGACCGGGCGCTCCTGCTGCGGCTCTTCGGGTCGATCAGCCGTCCGGAGGTCATCCTGGAATCGCAGGCAAGAGTCGCCTCGGACCTCACTTCCTGCGGTCCCGCTTTCTTAAGCTACGTCTTTCGGGCCATGGCACAGGCCGCCAGGCACTACCAGCCCGACCTGTCCCCAGAAACCGTGGATATGATGATCCGCCTTACTGCCCTGGCCACCTGTCGCCTGATCGAACAGACGGGCATCACCTTTGATGAAATCGTGGCGCGGGTATCCACCCCCGGCGGCGTCACAGCAGACGGCATTAAGGTGCTGGATGAGCATCTGGCCGGGGTGTGGGAAGAGGTGATTGAGACCACCATCCGCAAGGAAGAGACCAAGAAGGCGAAGGTAAAGCTATAACGTGATGGGAACTCCGCAGGCAAAAGAGTCGCCAGAGCGCCGGCCCGAAGCCGGTGCCGTGGCGACTCTTACGCTTCTGCCGCCTAGCCGTGAATGTGAAAAAGCCAGTAAACCGTGTCCCGATCCCAGCCCAGGTCAAAGGGAACATGGTACCGGTCGGCGGTGTGGGAGTTGACCAGCGGGTAGCCCCTGCTGTCAAACCCGGTCACCACTGCGAAATGCTCCATCTTTCCCTTCTGCTGGTAGGCCACCAGATCGCCCTTGTTGATCCAGCTCAGGAATCCTTGGGAACGGGCCTGAGCCTCCTTCCAGAGGACCGGGAACTTGCCCCGGGCTGCGAGGGATGCTCTGCCGGAATGCTGCAGATAGCCCGCCAGGTTCTCGACCCGGGTGTGGATGGGGATCTTCAGCCCGCCGCTCCGGAGCACCTGGGATGCAAAGTTGGTGCAGTCTCCGCCCTCGCCGCTGTAGTCTCTGTACTTAGGGTTGTAGCGATGGTCGTTCCCGCAGCCCCACGCCACGCCGCAGTACTCATCGGCATAGCGCACCGCCTCCTCCCGGTTATACCCGCGGGTGTTTGCCGGCGCCGTCAAGGCAGCCCGCTGGGCTGGACCGGCAGGCGGCACCGGGGAGGGAATCAGGGCCGGAACGATGGCCGGCGCTTCGTTATCGCCGCCCAGGGGGTCGCTATACCATTCCATCCCAATCAGCCACTGGTCGCCGCGGCGCCGGAGTTCCAGGATATGGCGGCTGCCTACACCAAAGGTGTTTACCTGCTCCTCGTGGGGATAGACGTATCCCAGCGCCAGATGCTCCACCACGTAGAACCGGACGACATCGTCCGTCTCCTTGAGCTTCTTGGCGTAGATGGTGGGCTCAGCCTTTACGATCCGGACGCCCCTGTTCTCAGCCCACTGCCGGACATACTGGATCTTGCTCTGCTCGTGATGAAGCGCCCAACGGGCCGTTTTGGCTTCCGGGTGGTAGTCGCTTTCGATGGGCGGCGGGTCGCCGTCAGTAAGCAGCCAGCGGGCCCGGCGTTCGAAGATCTCCTGCAGGTGCGGCAGCAGGTCCAATTCCGTGTCTGCCGCCTTCTCCTCTGGGGCAGGCTCCGCGGCCGCCCGCGGGGGCAGGCTGAAGAGCAGCAGCAGCGTCAGCAGGATCGCACCCAGCCAAGTCCGTTGTCGCAGTCGCATTGCACAGTCCCCTTCTTCGTCCCGCAAGGTTACGTGTGTATCATCCCCAAGGCGGCAGCCTGATCTGCAGACGGTGCGGGACGAAGAAGTACTACTTTATGGAGATGCGGCGACTGATGCAGACGGGGCTAACCCGCCAGCGCCTGCCTGAGCACGCGTGCCAGGCGTTCCAATTCTTCTTCAGTGTTGTAAAACCCGGTAGAGAGGCGGAGGCTCTTGGGATGGGGCACTGTGCGCATCTGAATGCCCCGGGTGGTAAGCGCCTTCAGCACCTGCTTTTCGTCTGCTTCTGGCACCTGGAAAGTAACTAGCCCAGCGGCCGTTTCCGGCGTCAGCACCTTTACACCCGGTACCCCGGTCAGGATCTGCCGTGCAGCAGCGGCCAGCCGCTGAATGCGGCTGTGAGCCCACTCAAGCCCCACCTCGTTCATGAGCCAGCGGCAGGCAGCCAACTGACCAGCCAGGTTTGCCGGCTGCAGCGTATCATGCTCGAACCGCTGGGCATTCCCCTTAGGCAGCAGCCCGCTGTACATATCGGAGGCAGCCGCCGTGCTGTAGCCGGCAAAGGTGATCCGCACCTGGGAAAGGGCTTCCTGCGACACATACAGAGCGCCAGTTCCTTCGGGGCCGCAGAGCCACTTCTGCCCGGGGACCGCGTAGAAATCCGCCCCCAGCGCCTTCACATCGACGGGCATCGCCCCGAAGGACTGGGAGATCGGAAGAGCACACGTCTGAACTCCAGTCACTGACCAATCTCGTATGCCGTCTTCTGCTTGAAAAAAAAAA